>ERZ773186.162-NODE-162-length-67313-cov-442.702013_pt1 | contig 67313 bp, 107 predicted proteins | sample MGYA00581000_ERZ773186 | MGnify/ENA primary metagenome ERZ773186 (study PRJEB29015, sample SAMEA2737752) | human gut metagenome | biome: human gut; feature: human-associated habitat; material: faeces | place: China | collected 2012 ...
GTGCCCCAAAATACCCTACATTAGGATTATACCTATCAAACTCTGGGCTTATTTCTACTGTGGGCATATTCCTATATTTGTAGTATGTACAATTTCGGTATAAGCTTATAAAGCTACCTGAAGTCGCTAAGAAACTTACTTTATAAACTCTTAAAGGCTTCTTCAATACAATTGGAGTTGCCATATTATTTAACCAACACATAATTTTACAGTTTTAAACATTTTCCAGTATATATTATTTGATTAGAAACAATTTCGCCTTTCCAATTTACAGCATATTGAGAACCTTTAGGAATTATAAATGTAGCTACATAATAAGGATTATTAATCCTTATAGGCATCAGCAAATTACCTGCAATGATTCCCTTGTATTCAGGTGTTGAACATGGAGAATAAGGTTTCTTGAGTGTAAAGCGTATCTTAGTATAACTATGATAAGCCTTTGTAATATAAATTAAATCAGTAGTACAAAAAGCACTACCAAAACTTGATTCTTCAAGTTCCATAGCATCCATTTCATATCTTATATTATCCTTATATATAAACCCTTGAATAAGGGATTTACATGACAGCTTATTAGCATCTGATACTATTTTATATACTTCAATGTCTCTATCAGCAATTTGTAAATCCAACCTTTTTATATTTTCAATCCAACACATAATTATTTAACTAATTTATAATCACCAATTTCAAAGGCTACTTCTGTAGTATCTAAAGACCAAACTTCAGGAAACACAGTAAGACCATCAAATGAATGACACTCTACTTCTATACTGTTAGTAATTCTATCTATATTAAGAATTCTAAACCACATAGGTTTTTGACATCCTTTCCATGCTTGGGAAAAGATGTCATTTACTTTTAGATTTATTTTTTCCATATGTTAATGTATTTAATTAAACAATAAAAGAGCCTAACTAGATTAACTAATTAGACTCTCTAAAATGTAATAATATGATAAAAGAAATAGTGGGCTCGCCCGGGATTGAACCGAGAATAAGAGATTATGAGTCTCCCGTTTTAACCGATTGAACTACAAGCCCTAAAAGTGTCTGAGGGTCGTTAATCCTCTCCTTTCTCAGTCAAGAGAACGTTGCAACTTGCCACTAAGACACACTTTTTTGAGTTTTGTAAGTCCTCCGACTTATTAAAGTTTTCACATTTTGATTTTGACAAGAATTCTACTTTCACAAGCAAAACTCTTTTATTTTTAATAACTTAAAAATTAAAATTTATGATAGAAAAAGGAAATGCGGACAGATTCGAACTGCCAACCTCTGAATTTTAACCCAGCGCTCTACCCATTGGACTTGAGCTACACATTTCTATTTATATTAGTATTGCTATATAGCCTTATTTAAAAACTCATACTACTTTCACAAGCAATGTGAGTTATCTTTTAGTTACTCTTGACTAGACATAGATAATTACAAGAAATTCATTAATTTTCACAAAATAAAGATAAAAATATACATTTTTGTACCCCTTCTGGGACTCGAACCCAGACTGGCTTATGCCAAATGGTGTTTAAGACCATCTCCTATACCTGTTCGGATAAAGGGGCGAATAAGCAACTAATTATCTGCTAGTTGCCAACAATATTTATTTTATAAACCTTAAACTATTATGGTATTACAATTGTTTTAACATGTTTGTAGCTATATGTAGTGAAATATCCACAGTTGTATGAATATCATCATTTAATTTTAAGATATATGTATTATTTTCATCATTCTTTCTAATTATCTCAGATATGTATTTATGATTTATCAAAAATCCTTGTGTTGCAAGAATAAAATCAATACATAAAACATGTGTAATTTCTTTTAATGAACAACACACATCAATTTTATAGCCATGAACATCTATTATAGTACTATATTTACCAGATGTTTTTAAACATACAATGTCTTCTATGTTTATCTGTCTGTACTCTCGTCCCTTAAACACTAAAAATGTATCAGAATCAATTTGTATTGTTTTTATTTCCATATCTCTTAACCCATAATAAAACGAGCATCTACAATATTTTCAGGATGATAGATAGTTTTAACTAACCCTTTCATCGCCCATTTCACAACATCAGAATGTTTAACTCCACTTTTAAGTTCATGGTAAAACATTAAATCATAAGCTTCACCACTTTTGAAAGTTACTTTAATTTTAAATGTAGGCTTTTCATCATTTCTAATAAGCTCATCCATTTCTTCATCAGTTACCATGTAACTAAACAGAGGATTAGAAAGATGTTCTTCTTTGTACTTCTTTTCAAGTTCAGCTAAGTTTAACTTTGCACACTTGAGTACATTTTTACAACCAAATTTCTTAGCACTTTCTATTTGTGCTATTAAATTGGTTTTACTAACAAAATAATCTTGTCTTGTCATAATTTATCTATAATTAATGTGTTAATAATCTATTTAAATAATAGGCGATTTTCACTGGTTATATTTAAACTATTCCATTGTCCTCAGCTATCTAACGTTCTTTCTCTTTTTAACCCAAATGATTAATTTTAAGGTAATTACGCTATTTAATAGAGTCACTGAGAGTTGTTTAGTACCTATTTTATTGTCAGGCGTAGAGATTCGAACTCCTTAGACTTATTCCCGTACGAGCTATTCACCAATCTAACCCCTCGTAGATGACGGTTCCCACACCGTAAGTCGCCTGTGATTGTTGGGCTACCCAGATTCGGACTGGGACTGAGAGTTCCAAAAACTCTAGTGACTGCCATTACACCATAGCCCAAGATAAAGCTCCCTATCTTCACAGACAAGAAGCCTAACAACTCTTTAACGTTATAAAGTCCGCTGACTTTATATTTTAAATATCAATCGCATTAGTTTTTTTTAAGTATGGAAGAGTAGCACTAGAGATACTTGAAATCTCCTTTGGATCTTGAAAGAATCCCGTCCTGACCAGCTAGACGATAGTGCCAAGTAGATTCTCTATCTATCACAGACTGAGAATCTTTGATTTTTGTTAAATTTTAAATTCTTATTAAAACGAAAAATAGATGTGGAGTGCTCCCTGACAGTACTGACCTGTCTTCCCGAACTTAAAAGGTTCGTGCTTCACCTTAAAGCTTAGAGAGCTAATTTATAATCTTATTTTGCATACGGAGTAGGATTCGGACCTACGTTGTTCAACTTTCGTCTCTGTAGGTTTTGGAGACCTACCCTTTCGACCACTCAGGCATCCGTACATAGTGGAGATACGTGGAATCGAACCACAATCTCGAGGTTGTGGGGAAAGGCAGAATTGAACTGCCGACCATCTGATCTTCAGTCAGACACTCTACCACTGAGTTACTTCCCCGCATTCTTACCACTAAAATTATCTGTTTGTGAATGGCAATTAGGACATAGAAAAGTTAAATTTTCTAACCTATTATCCCTATTATTGCCGTTAATATGATGTAATTGTAAAGTTAATGGTTTTCCATTCCATTCTGTTATTCCACAACATGAGCATTTATACTCTATCAAATTCGCCTTAATTAGACGACTTTTGAATTTAGTCATATTAGAATATGTAGAATTTTCTACCATTATTTCTTCTAAAGTATACTTGGTATTGTTAGTTGTACCATGTGCTTTACCTAGAAAGTGTGAGAAATCTATATTGTTTTCAATTAAATAATCTTTTAATCCTTTAAAAGAGTTTCCTCTATTTGCTGTATATCCTAATTTTCGCATTAATTCTGCTATCGATATACTTTCTTTCACTAATTTAGTAAGTTCTTCTATAGAAATCTACTTATATTTACATTTCATATTAATTAATAATTTTAGTTAATAATTTTCCCGCGCTCTGACCTTCTAAGCTATATCTCCATAGCCCACATTTCTATAAAGGAGAATAGTGGTAACACCTACCTATACTAATAGATTTATTAGTTAGGATTTATCCAAACACACTAACAATATAATTAAATTTGTACGGTAGAAAGGATTCGAACCAATGACCTTCTCGAAATGACCTATTATAAAAGAGATGCTCTAGCCACTGAGCTACTACCGTAAGTACTAGTTTATATCGGAAAACTAGTAAAACGTTAACACATTATTATGGAAACTTAAAAGCCAAATGAAAACATGGTATCTGCGGAAGTACTAAGAGTTACATAAGGAATTTTATTCCTCACTGTAATAAAGACAACAAAGCGTCTCCCTGTATTAACCTCTCCACAGTTATGGATTTCTACTCCATCCTTCATTTCAGAAGAGTATATTTTTAATACCATTTTACCAAACTTACTATTACTAAAAGTAATAGTTTTTCTAGTTTCATTATATATTACTGAAGTTTTAATATATAGTGGCTTGCCCCATTCACCATCTTGATAAATAGTGATAGAACCATAATTAAATGCATGAGCTATTGTAGTTAATACAATAAAACTCATTAATAAAATAATCTTTTTCATATTACTCAATCTTTTTAATATTAGTACGGAGTAAAGGATTCGAACCAATATAACCTCTCTATGAATTGTGGAAAGTGAGGCGCTCTAGCCATTAAGCTAACTCCGTATGTGTGGTCCTAATGCGGCTCGAACGCATAACATCGAATTTAGAAGATTCGTACTCTAATCCAGTTGAGTTATAGGACCAAGTGCAACTAATTATCTGCTAGTTGCCAACAATATATATGAACTTTACAGAATTACTCTATTATTTCAGTTTCAGATATACACCATTTACCATTAATTTTAATGGCTTCTATCTGTTTATTATTTACTGTCTCAAGAGATACTTTATTTTCTAAAGTTCTATTGAGCGAAATAATGTATTTGTTAGCCTCTTCTTTAGAAGAGACTACACGAGACTGAATGCTATTGTTAATAACATTATATATCTTTCTTAAAACTTTCATAATTATAATTTTTATAAAGTTAATAGTATATAGAGCATTGTTTCTCAACAACACTCTACTATAGTTTCAAATATCCATTGTAAAAGTAAAAATTTGTTAATTTCAAATTTTATAGTTTAAATCGTCATATTTTGCAAATTTTAAACTTTAATACAATACAAAGACAATTTTATAGTACATCCGTAACATCTACATCATCATCTCCTGGATCTGGACAATCCCCAAGATCGCAAGTTGTGTCACTCTCACTATATTTTGAATAGTAAGCAATATGATCCAACTTATCAATAATATTGTTTACTTTAGCTACTCTATTATAAGTAGATTCTAAAGCTTGATGCAGAGCATTTGCAATAACTTTACACATAGTGTGCATAGCTTTGTCTCTTACAATTTGATTAGCTACTGCCTGGTCGTCCTTATCATTTTTACTTAAAGTAATTTTAGAAACGACTGTTACAGTAGAATTATCAACAGTAAGTCCCCAAGAAGCAAGGTTTTTAATGAAAACCTTTCTTTCTTTAGAAGTTGCAATTTTTAGGAATACCGAAGTATTAGCACTTGAAACTTTTATATTAGCTCCTTCTAAGTGATCCATTATGTACTCTAAATCACAAGACATAGTACAAAACGTACTATTACCAACTCTCTCAATGCTGTACTTTACTTTTTTAATTGTCTGCATTTTCTTTCGTTTTAGATTGTTTGAATAATTCAATGATGCCTTTTAAAGCATATTCTGGAACATTGCCACAAAGACATCCACCATTTACATACAGTTTAATATTACCATAAGCAAATTTAGTAATCTCAAGATTCCCTTCAGCACCATTAGATTCATTTTCTAACCATACTGGAAAATCTTTCCACTCATCTACAGTTAATGATTCATCAATAACTGAATGCTCCTCAATAGTTGGTTTCAGAGTCTTAAAATGTTTTAAGACTAGAGTTTTATGCTTTTCATCAGCAAACTCTAGTTTCTTTGGTTTCTTGCTAAGAAAGAAGTAGTCTTCCTTAATCTTAGCCACAACATTTTTCTGTTTAACATTAAATAATAATTCCATAATTTTTAAAATTAATAGTTATATCTATCTAGTTCAAGATCAACTTCAGAATTTAATCTAGATTTATATATAGCTAATGCTGTTTTATAAGTTTCAGAATCAGCTTCATAATGACCTTCGATATATTCTAAAGTTCCCTCTTTGAACATTACAGTTTTAGATGATAAGTTATCTAACAGAAATACTATTCCATCAGATGCCAAAGATTTACTCCCAGTAAATCCTTTACTATACATATTAATATGTATATACAAACAGTCGTAGAGACTTAAAGCATTATTTATATTGCTTTTTATGTCTCTTAGTTGATCAAGTTTTACTTGTTTCATTACTTTATTATGACAGGCAATAGTCCAAATCACACATAAAATAAAAGCAAGTATAACAATTCCTAATAAACCTTTATCCATATATTCTTGGTTCTGTATTAATGTTTTTAAAACTCATATATTGGTAAAGCCATTTAACATTATTTACAATAAAAGTATTACCTTTTATATCTGTAAATAATATTTTCTTGTACTTATCCATAATTAGTCCTGATAACACTAGTAAAGGATTTCTAGTATATAATGCAAATGTTCCTCCTTTTACACTTTCTCCAGAAATAATTCTTAATGTATTATTAAGATATTGATATTTCTTATTAAAAGCATTAGCATAGTTAGAATGTGTAGTCTTAGAAATATTGTACTCAGCATCAATCTGTGCTGAGAGCATTATTACTAATTCTCCCAAGGTGTTATGATTCATCGTTACCATTGAAAAATTCCTCCCAAAGATAATTGTGCCTGTAATGTTTCTAAGTCACTTTTAATTGGAAGTTCTTTACCATGAATAGCTTTGTACTCTCGGCAAACTTGTGCAATAGTTTTCTTTTTAGAAAAGACTAATGCTGTAATCTTAATAATGTCTTTTGTCTCCATTTTTTTAAACTATTTAATTATTAATAATGTGCCATCACCTTTCTCATTTAAGAGTCTGCTACTTTGGATATGCAGGATGTAGGTTTACACTAGAGTCCTATCTATCACAGACCGAACTCTAATATTTGTCTTTGTAATCTATTGTGCTTATGGACATAATAGATTACTAAAGTAACTAGCCCTATCTATCACAGACCGAACTAGCGAAATGATCTAAACTGTATATTGTTGATAACTATTTTATTTTAAAAATACATAAGTCTTGTCTTATGATTAACCAATTTTCTTTCCAAGATGTCAACTATTTATTATACTCTATAGTACTAGAGTGCAGAGATTATCTTCATTCTTTTTTTTATTCATAAATTACATTTCTTAAAGATTCGTAACCTTCATACATTGGAAACTCTGAATTAAGAGTAATCTTAATAAAGACTCTATCATCGATAGTTACAAGTCCTACAGTTTTAATATTGCGATTACAATTATCAAAACTAGTACAAGTAACTGTGTTAGAGGTAAAATCCGTTACGCCTTTAAAACCCATATCAACAAGAACTTTACACATAGGTGTTAAGTAATAAATATTACCTTCCTTTATAACGCAAGAAGAAAATGGGATTACTCTATCACCAATGTGATAAGTTCTAGCCTTATGGTCTATTGTGAGAGCCTTACCTGCAAGACTCTCACAACCTGATACAATTTTTTTATTTAAGTTCTCTGTATTCATCGATTACATCAATTAAGTCTTGGAATGTATATTCCCTAATATCTACTTTATTTTCAACCCAATAGAGAGCCTTAGCAATCTGCTTAAGTTCAAATTTAGTTAGTTCACTCAACTTGTACTGCTCAACTTTTTTAACTAATACTCGCATAGTCTCATAAGCGTTGAAAGAGAATGTATGTTCTCCTCCAGACTTTCTAGTATATGTAATGTATTTATCATCACAATACTTTGTACTATCTGAATGCTTAATAAGATTACTAGCACAAGCTTTCATTCTAGCTCTTATAGCTTGTACTATGACTATAGTATAAGCTCCAAATACTTTCTCAGCAAATTCTTTGAAATCTCTTTTGTATGGAGTTTCAGAGAATGCTACTTTTTTAAAAGGAATAGATACAGAAATTGTATATTCCTTCTCATTTTGTTGTATACTTATCATGAGTTCATTTCTTTAAAATCGTCATATGCTATTTTACCTATTCCTACAAGTAGGATAATTAAAATAATATTTTGTAAGAATATCATAACTTATAATTATTTTGTTGGTATTCTGCTACTAATAACTTAGCATTATCTGCAAGTGCTATAATATTAGATTTTAACAATCTTTTATAAGAGCACAGAATAATGTCGTAACAAGTTTGTTCAGAATCATATGGTTCTTCTTTAGAATCTTCCCATTGTGCAATAGTTCGAGTATTAAGACCATAGATTCCTCCAATATAAACCTCATTTATTGTCATAAGATTTATATCTTTAGTTCTAAACATTCCATACATATCTGGACCAAGATTAGCATTACGAAAACCTTTACGCCAGATTCTTTTATGGAGTATCATACACTCAGCTAGAGTATTAGCATTACCAATTTTAGTAAGCCAACACTCATAGCTATTAACAAGACCTTGTTGAAGTCTATAATCTGCAACATTCTTGTTTAATTCCCTTTTATGGAAAATTTTATTCCAAATGTTGTATTTCTTCATTTTATTTAAATCGTTAAATTGTTTACAAGTTTAAATACCGCAGTGTCAATAGACACATAATACATTTTTCGTTGAGTAAATTTCTCATTAATTATGAGATTCATCAATTTAGCTAATTCTGCTGAATATGGAATATTAGTAGCTTTTACTAAAAGTTGAACTGCATAATTATGAGATTTACGATTGGCTACAGCCATATTATGTGTTTTAATGACTTGTTTACGCCAGTGTAAATGTTCCTTAGTTTTTATCTCTCGCAGATATAATTGATGTACCTGCAAGAGACTTGATCGACCTGTTAACATATTATATGGAATTATTTCATGTTCACTTGAATTCTTGTATTACTTTTATCCAATGCTTTATACATTGAATTATCAGCATACATACCTCTATCTATGAGGTTGTTGTAATATCTGTCCATCTCACTAGTTTGAACAGCCTGATTACGTACTACATTACGTAATTTGTCATTTTCTGACTGAAGAGTAGCTATTGTAAATAACAATGCTACAACTACTATCCCTAAAAAGATAGTAGAGATTACAAAGATATTATTTTTCATTTCTGTAAAGTGTTTAATTGGGATAGAGTTGATAACCCACTACCTTAATTAGTATTTTATTGCGTAATACTACTAGTTGCCACATCGGGTGATACTGCAACCATATTTATTTTACAACTCTATCCCTTATTGTTATTTAAATTGTTAGCTAATAAAAGTGAGCAGTTTAAAGTCTTACTCAGGACTCGGATGGACTAAAACAATCATAGAATGTCCCATTCTTTAAGAGCTTCTAATGGTGTAGCACCATTATCCAACTCATGTTGTACTTCTGCCTTAAGACCAAACTTATCAGCAATACGAAGTGCATCTTCAGCAGTTTTAACCATTGAAGATTTAGCGGTTTTTACAACTACTTCTGTTTTAGTAGTGACCTTAATTTGTTTGGCTGCTACATACTTGCTCTTAGTAATGAGTACAATCAGCATGATAATACCCATTGCCTCCTCACCACTTTTTGGGGTAAGATTGTTCAAGTATTCTACTGCGGAACTTTTTGAGGTATTTCCGTAAATCACCTTTGACTCAGAGTCTGCTGCTATGAGCAATTCCTCTGATTTAAACAATACTTCTATCATTTTTTTTTACTTTTGTTAATGTGTTTAAATTAAGCACTTTAGTTCTAAGACCTATAAACCACGTTGAGGTATGCTTATGATATAGGATTTCGTCTAAAGTAAACTTTAGACAGGGATTTCAACCTATAGAATAAAAACCTTTTGTTTTTGTTTGTGTTTGTGTTGTGTTTTTTATTTTTAGTAAAACATCTTACAAAGAATAAAAATATTATTGTATAAAATTCTTATAAATTGTTTGATGTGATGATGATTTTTGGAGTGGTATATAAGTTGGTTTTAGTGAGAGATGTTGGGAAATTGAGGAAAGGTTTGTTTGATGGATGGGAGTTCGTGTGCACACAAACTCATACCAATCCATATAAATAACTAACCTTCCTTATCCAATCCCAACTTATCCCCCACCATTGCCATTCTTTTCTCCAAACAGCATACTTGACCACGATAACTTTATCATTCTCAATCAACAACATAAAAATTCCAACAATTTGTGTCGGAAGTTGAACATTGTAGAACTCTAAAGTTTCGAGGTCAACAAGCTTATTTTTTCCATAAACTCCCTTAATAGTTTTGAACATATACAAAAAATACAAAGAAATTTATAAAAAAAATTTAAAGGAGAGAGATTACTCTCTCCCCTTTGGTTTATGATAAGCGAATGTTAGAGAAACGCTTAGCATTGTTAAAGTTTGTTAAGGTCTCAATGTCCACAGTAATAGTGGTAACATTTTTCTCATTGAGATACTTAGCACATGCTTTCAGGTCATTACAACCTGGGCAAGCCTGTGATAGGATGCGAGTAACATTTACTGTTCTTGCACCCTCAAGACCCTCAATAGTGATGTCTGTCGCTGTTAACATGATAACAGGCTGCGCAGGCTGACCTGTCATCATGTTTGCTGGGATTGTACGCTCATTAGCGTCCAACTGTACGTTATCACCAAGTGTCATTATGATGTTGACACTCTTGTTCAAAGCTGCTTCGATTTGGGCAGCGGTCATGGCGCTGTGATTAACATCGCCGTTCTTTCCTACTGAAATTGCTGACATAATTTTTAATTTTAAATTTGTTAATAATTTTTTGTTTGGTTTTTACTCCAAATATGTGGGGGGCTCTAAGGGGCAGTCTACTCCCTCCCACATAATAAAAATTAATTTTTAAAATCCCACACCATCCCCCACTTTTCCACAAAAATTCCCATTTTTTAAACCCCAGGGGGGCTATATAAAATCTTCTTCAAAAAAATTTTAAAATTTTAATTTAAAAATCCTAGAATATTAACTTTTACAAAAATTAACTTTTGATATTCTCTTCCTGGACTATATTACTCGTGTAATCAAAAAGAAATATTAAATGAATAAAGAACAACTAATACAAAGTATTAAAGACCTTCCTGATTAGTATAATATAAATTTATAGGTTATTGATAATGTAATTCATATAACCATGACTAAAAAGGTAGATGAATTCGAAGAATATTGTAGTAAATTAGATGATGAAACATTTAACAATGCTTGTCTAATATTTGGAATTATCTCAGATATATCTTTAGAAGATTTTTCTTCTAATTTAGATAATCCTAAGTATAAAAAATATAAACAAGAATTTAAACACATAGTGGATTTTTTAAATGATAGAGACATTACAAAAAATTAATAAGATAGTTCCTAATCTTACAGTATCTCAATTAATAGAACTAGTAAATATTATTAATGGACCTAAATTAACTATAGACAATATGATTTTAAAAGGTATAAAAGATATACCACATAATGGATTTATCTCAATAGACACTAGTAATAATAAAACTACTTCTACTGAAAATCCTTTTAGTGTTAGTAGTTATTTATAAGATAATATTCTCCTATGGTGTAATGGTTAGCACAGAAGACTCTTAAAATAAGGAGCTTTATATGGTGACATATATTGAAACTCTTCCCCTAATAAACCGAAACCTCGAATATAGTAATATATTCTTTGGCGAGGGCTTACTAAATTAACTTATAAAAGTTATAAATGGCGTAGAGACTATACAGGGAAGCATCTCTAGTAGATGAAGAAATAGTCCAGACTACAACATCCTAATAGGATGGCTTATGTAAAAGTAAGAGTAGTATGAAATCTTTTAGTCAGGGTTCGAATCCTTGTGGGAGAAGAATAGCGTAAGTAGAAACCTCCACGTGGTGCTATTCGGATAACGCTAATTCTACTTCAAAACATAATCTTCAAATGATAGCAGCAATTTATGAATTAAATGGTAAGATTTTAAAAACAACTAATCTTACTAAAAAATTAAAACGATTAAAATCAGAACCTAAGATTCTATTTCAATTAGAGAATGGAACAGAAACTGATTTAGACCAATGGATTAAAGACAACCAAAATATAAATTCTAATTCAGAAGAGGAAGATATAGAAATTAAAAAATATCATTATAGAAATCCAATTACAGGATATACAATGACTTCTATATATGATAATCTAGATGTTAATGGTTATATAAAAATTGATTAATGACTAACAAAGAATTAAAAGACTTAAAGTCTAAAATGAACAAAGTACTTAATGAAGTACAGTAGATTATTGATACTATAGGAGATAATGATTTACAAGATAATCAATTAACTCTTGATTTTTGTGATAAGTTAAATGAATTATCTGTTACTTATTAATAAATATTTGGGGATGGATATTTATTAATTTAAAAAAATAGCCGAGGCTTCTCATTTGAGAAACTTCGGCTATTGTGGTTTTAATTATTTTATATATAAAAAATTTCCTCCGCCCGTATTTTGAGCATCATATTTTAGTAAATCATCTCTAGTAAATATTTTATCAAAAGTTCTTAATCCTGAATGATAAGTACCATTATCTAAAGTATATAAATCTACTGTTTTAACATTGTTTCTAGATTTCATAGCTTCTATCTCATCTCTAATATTATCTATACTTCCGGAAACTAAACGGACTTCTTTACCAGCCTATATAATTATTCTTCCTCCAGCTATAGAACCATATTCATCAGTTCTATTATTATTAGCTAAGAAATTTAATCTGTTATTTACCGATTTACCATTTACTATAGCATTTAATATAGGACTTTTTCTAGAACCATTAGAATTACTTTCCATGAATAATACATTACCTTTAGCTGCTTTCTAAAATCCAGTATATGCTTCTGGAGCGTAAGTATTGTAACCTACACCAGTTGATATATAAGATAATACCCCAACATGCTTTTTAGGAGTTGCTTTATGCATATTATATATTATATCTTCTACAGGATTTGCATTATTAGAAGTTCTCATAGCTACTTCTACTCCACGTTTTAAAGGAGCTTTTACAGCATATCCTATTGCAGGAAGCATTACTAAATAATTACTAGCTTTAGTTGAATTCTTAGATATATCTAAAGCACCTTTAGTATAATCATATACTGCCTAAGCAGCTGGAGCTAAAGCATAACCTATTCCGGAATTAACTAATGCTTTAATAGGGCTAGTATTATTATTCCAACTATCTACTTCTCTAGCATAAGCTCCTTTTATAGGATGGTTTCTATTCCTATTACTATAATTATATAATTTAGAATTAGTATGTTCTCCCTATTTTATAGTCCCTCTATTATCTACAAATACATCTCGTATTCCATTTAAAGTTCTAATTGGAATAATTCTCTACTAATATTTAGCACCAAGATATGGAGATTTAAATCTAGGATGACTTAGTCTATTCTAATACTCCATATTTATAGCCATCTATTTATTCTGAGTATTATTATTTACTCCTTTATTTTGTTTACTTTCATCTACTATTGGCATATTTATACTTTATTTTTCCATATACTAGTTATGCTATCTATACCTAGTAATCCCATACAACAATATAAAACTGTATCTACCATATCAGGAGCTTGTATCTAACTAATAGAACAGTATATTAGAATAATTAAACTAACTATCCATCCTAATATTCCACACACTCTTTTACTGCTTATTCCAGTATGTGCTGTTATTAATTTAATTAAAAACTATTTCATTCTCTAAATAATTTATTTTAAGGAACTAGACAAAGGTTTCTAAAATATTGGAATATTAACAGGTTCTTTAGTTCCCTTCATAGTAAGCTACCTAGATCCATTCTAGATAAATCCAAAGTCTTTACCAAATCTATTTATACCATGAATACCTCCTTTAGATATAGAACCCCAAGTAGAGAGATTAGCACCTTCAGGCACTTCATCTGCTACCTTAGAAAATAGCTACATTTTATTACTATAGCTTAAACCATTTCTATCTGTTTTAAAATGGACTGAATAATTATTAGGTTCAACATCCTTTACTAATTCAAATCTTTGATTAGGCTATTGTTTAAAGAAGTAAGAAGTAGCTTCATTTCCCTCAGCTTTTCCAGTATTCCAAGCTTTTCTAGTAGGTTTATAATAAGATAACTACATAATAGGATTATTCTCCGCTGAGGTACTTAATATTTCAGAAGGAGTTTGTTTATTATTTATAATTTTACCCGGCATACTAGGAACCATAGTATTAGTTAGGGGATCCAATTTATAATTTATAACTTCATTAGTTTTTATAGGATCTGATAATCTATACCCTTTTCCAAAGGAACCCCAATCTAAACTAAATCCGTTATTAGCTGCATCCTATAAAGACTAAGTGTTAGATTCTTTAGTTACCTATACCACTTGTCCTCTATTATGTCCAAATTTGTCCCACCATAGCTTATCTGGATTATTAAAATGTGCCTATCTGACAGAATAGTATTTTCCATTCTGAACTTTTACATCTCCTATTCCGTAGCTTCTATTATATATTCGATTGTTTTTTACAAATCCTCCATGTGATGGAGTAAATGTTCTGTAAACAAAACCATCTTCTAAAGGTACTGCTTCAAATTCAATTAATGGAGTTGAAATGTTCTTAGTTAAATTTCCAGCAGTTTCATTAAGTAAACTATTTCTTGCCCAATGTGAAACGGCATTCTAACCCATTTTAGAAAGAGCCATTTTACCTAAACCTAATCCTAAATTTCCTGTAGCAGTTCCTACTATAAATTCTCCTACTGGGTCAGCTCCTAACATAGCTCCTGCTTGAGGATTAGTACTGGTTTTAGTATTTCCCTACTAATCCTTTACTGTAACTATTTCACTATGTGGCATACTTCTCTTAGCTAAAGCTACCCTTTCTTTAGTTGATAGATTATTATATTTAGCTTTTAAATTTTTAGCAGCTGGCTATAATCTTCTTTTTAAATTAGTAGGATTAAGAGTTCCTGTAGATTGAGTGTTTCTAGTTATTTCCTAATCCTACTTGGATTGTTGCCAAGGTAATCCAGAGGTTTTAAAATTTAATTTACCTGCTTTCTAATATTTAGGTATCCATTTCATATCTTTTCACATAGTTTTAATAAGGAATCTAGAGTAATCTCGGAATATGATATTTCTACTGGGTGTTCTATTTTCCATAGTAATCCTTTTCCAGTTTTAATCACTTGTTTCATATTTCTTTAAATATTTATTCCATAACTATTTATCTCTTTCATCTACAAAGTTTAAAAATCTTTGTAATTCCTTTAATTGTATATTTATATCCTTCATTTCTTTAAATATATTTTAAATTGGTCATAAGGATTATCTATATATCTCTATGTAGGAGTCACTGTAATTTCAGGTAGCACAACTCCACCTTTATAAATCATAGTAGTCTAATCATCTGGGTAATTATCAGGAGCACCAAATAATGTAAGATTAGGATTATTCATTCCGAAATCTGACATATAGAATTTCATACCATCCTTTGTAAATCTACCTCTTTTAGGATGAGTTGGATGATTAATTAGCTTTACTCTATCATCACGATGCTAATCTTTTCCTGTAGGTTTATATTTGCTGAATAAGGCAGTGTTGACATTATTATAATTTCCATTTCCATATTTTACTTGATTAGGAAAATTATCTTTATTCCAAATCATATCAGTTAAGGCTCCTGTAGTAAAACTTCCACCATTCTAATATCTTCTATATTTAAATAAATCTTGATTACCCCATGCTTGAGATAACTATTTACTCCAAATATTATAATTATTATTATTTATTTCTGGCATGTATATCAATAATATTAGGTATAATCTAAATAGGTAACTATATTTTAGGACTTAATTTAATAACATCATTTGCCACTACAGTATTTCTTTTAGCTATCTATTCTAAATAAGGTTTATTTAATTCCTAGTTTAATTTAGATGTAAAGTATGAACCTTGACTTGGTCGAACTCCTTTTTTAGCCAATTTTTCAGTAGCTTCTTTTTTCTACTAATTCAATACTGCATTGACTTGTTTCTTTCGCATAGTATTGACCCTTGGAGAATGATGTTTAGGGTAATAACCAGGTTTATGTATGCTAGGTCTAAGAAAATTAGACCCTCCTTTAGCTAAAGCTGTTGCAAATTTAGCTCCTAATATATCTGCCCCAGTTTCCAAAGTATTCCATACAGCACTTCCAAAATTACTTGGGGAATCTTTAAAAGTTTTGTACCATCCTCTACCAGCTTGATATCCATCTATAACTAGAGAAGGTAACTAACCTACTCCGGCAATAATTCCTCCTATAGGAGCACCTACAGCGGTAGTACTTATACCTGCACCTAGTCCTAAACTACCTAAAGATATAGCTGCCGCGGTAGGTTCCCATTTATCTGCTTGACGATCTAATTCTTCAAAAATTTCAGGCATTTCTAAATTTATTTATATATTTTACAACACTAGTACCGTTAGCATCAGATCCTCCTGCAATACCATACTTATAATAATTTTTAGTCCATTTTGGATTTAGCCATGATGCTGCTATAGCTTCTCCAGTAACTGCTATACCATTATTTTTTAAAAATCTTGCATTATCATCATATAATTGTGACGCAGCTAATACTTGTGCATCAGGACTATTCTTAAACTGTTCTCTAGATAAATTAGAATATTTATTTCTAGTACTATCTATAAACTAGAACCATCCAGCAGCAGAACTATTTTTAGATTGGGCTTTAGAATTAAATCCTGATTCTAGAGAAGCTATCTTCATTAAAGTAGTTTTCTTGTTTCCAGTGATACCATATTTATCTAAAGTTTGTTCTAGTATCTTTTTATTTTTACTAGGCGTATTATGGTTTAATTTAAGCTAGGTATGTTTATATTGTACAGGCTCTTTAGCTTTATTAATAGAAAAATACCCATCTAAATTTAAACCATTAATATGGAAATCTCCAGTATTTAATTCAGGAATATACTAATATTGTTTAGGAGTAAAATCTAAATCTAAACCTTTACTTTTTAGTACCTCTGTAGCAGGTTTATCAGGAATATCTAAAGCTTCATATTTAAAATACTCACTCATAATTTTATCAAACCATTATGTATTTTAGAATGACAATTTTTACAAACACAAACTGTTTGAGATAATTCTTTAACAAATAAATCTGTAGGTATATGACTTACAGCTTGAGATATATTAAATAATTTTTCTCCAATATGATGAAATTCTAAACAACACTTAGCGGATTCACCACATACTATACATTGTGTTTTATGTTCATTTAAAATCTTTTTATTTTCTTTATAATATTTATTCTTACGCATAACTAGAATAATTATCAGGCTAATTAAAATTAACTAGAGCTAATGGTCCTAATCCTTTAGTAGCTCTATAATAATTAATTCTTTTCTTTACCCCAGGTCTTGTAAGTAGCAAATCTCTTTTATAACCATTATAGCCTTTTTCAGAGTTATACATATACTTAGCATTTTTTTGTATTCCATCATAATACTACTAAAAATTCTAAGCTTTAAGTGAGTCTGGATACATTTTACTATGCCAGGTAATTAGATGGTCTGCAAAAGATTGTGCATTAGGATATTTTTTATTATCTCCAGTAGCAAATCCAGTCCAACCTTTTTCTGCAACCTTTTGGTTAGTTAAATCTAGAGCTGCTTGTGGGGTAACTCCTTTATCTACTAAAGCTTGATATATCTAAGTCACATTGTTATATTGACTTCTAGTTCCAGGCATCTTACCTGCTAGCTACATTTTAAGAATAGTACCTCCATTAGCATGTTTCCATTTAGCAGCATTTCTAGCAAAATTAGCTCGACGTTTTTGTAAAGGAGTAGCATTAGGATTATTTAATACAGATCTAGCATGTTCCTATACAGATTCTCCAGCTGCTTTAGCTGAGGCAGTAAACTTACCTTTATTTTTATCTTTTATATGAATAGTATCTTTTTTATCTTTTATCTATCCGCCTTTCTTTAGTTTATTTACAAAACTAAACTAATTTTTAATCTTTAAATTCTAATAGGCAGAACAAATTCCTTTTTGTAATTCAGAATTAGTCATAATGTAATAAATAAGATTAAAATACTTTTGAATATAAATAACCTATATATATACTTAAATAGTACAAAATAATAATAACTTTACCTACTAAATATAGTATTAATGTTATTATAGATAACATATATATAAATATTACTTATAGTAATATGAAAAAAATTGTAATGGTTATTTTAGATTATTTAAAAAAATTATGGAATTTTATTTCCAATTTAACTTCAGAAACTAAAACTATAGTTATTTTTGTATTATTAATATTTATACTAAATCCAATTCCTAGAAGTTATTACGAAAAAACTCTTTCTAATGCTATGAAAAAATAGAAAGAAGAATTACGTAAAGAAGAAGATAACGGATTTAAACAAGCTCCTTATATAGCTTAGTGTATTGATAATATAAAAATAAAAGATCCTGATTGTAGTAATGTTTTATTATTAAGTTATCACAATACTAAACATAGCTTACAGGGTTTTAGTTATATTTATTTAGATTGTATAAGAGAAAGTGTAAAATCATATTCTGATGAATATGTCGGAGATTATTGGCAAACTTTATAGTATACTAATTATCAAGAAGAATTAAGTAAAATTGATGATACTGCTTATTTAAGAGTTGATAGTCTCTCTCAAATTAAAAACACTTTCCCTAGATTATATAAAAAGTTAGAATAGAGTGGAGCATACTCAGCTGCTTTTTATCCTATAGAAGGAATTAGAAATCCTATAGGATTAATAGTAGTTTTATATAAGTAGCATAAACAATATGAGTTAGGCTATTATAATACAGTTATTTCTCCACAAATTCAACGATTATCTACAATACTTGATGATACTGTAAATGACAATGACAATGAAGATTGATAAAGAAAATGATGGAGTAGCTTTCAATGATTCTGCTCACACTTATTGGGATATTAATAATCCAAAGAAAGAATACATTTCAGTAACTACCTTAATAGGAAGTTATGCACAACCTTTTGATTCAGATTTTTGGTCTAAGTATAAAGCTTTAGAAAAAATTCTAGATACAGATGTATGGAAAGACTTAAAAAAGACTTTACTTAACACTCATAGAATTACTAAAGAAATTTTAGAAGCTTACTCCGTAAACATTAATGACCTTAATAAGGAACAACAGAACATTCTTGATGAATGGGAAGCTAATAAAATAGAGTCTTGTGAAAGGGGAACAAAAATCCATTCTCAATTAGAACATTCCTTTTATAATATGAAGGATGATAAGCCTTTACAGAAATTTGGATTAGGAGGTAAATTTATATGTAGAGAAGGATATACTAAATTAGACTTAGAAAATGGTGTATATCCAGAGTATTTAATTTCCTGGTCTACTCCTGATAATATTTTAAATTTAGCAGGGCAGATGGATTTAATGGTTAAATATGGTAATGAAGTTACTATTGTAGACCATAAAGGATTACCTCTAGATACTCCTATAGCTACTGAAAATGGATTTAAAACTATGGCTGAATTGCAAGTAGGAGATAAAGTATTTGATAAGGATGGTAAACTTTGTAATGTGACTATTAAATCCGAAGTACATCATAATCCTTGCTATAAAATAACTTTTGATAATTCAGAATCTATTATAGCAGATTGTGAACATAGATGGTTAATATCTTTTTCTACTAATAAATCTAGTAGATGGCATGGAGCTTATCAAGAGCAGGTATTAACTACTGAGGAATTAGCAGGATATTTAGACTGGTTAAATAGTCTGGATAAAAAACCTGCTAATAGAATACCTAAGATAGTTAATGTAAAACCTATAGAATTACCTTATAAAGAACTTCCTATAGATCCTTATGTTTTAGGAGCTTGGTTAGGTGATGGTTCAAAATCTTGTGGAATGTTAACTCAAGCTAAAGATTCACCATTATGGGATGAAATTATTAAAAGAGGATATACTTTAGGAGATAATGTGGTACATGACCCTACTAGACAAAATACTGAAAGTAGAACTATTCTAGGAATACTTGGTAAATTAAGAGAATTAAATCTTATTAATAATAAGCATATTCCTGAAATATATCTTAGGGCTTCTTATCAACAACGTTTGGACTTATTAAAAGGACTTATGGATACTGATGGTTACTATCATATTACTAGACATAGATATGTTATGAATACTGATAGTGAGTGGCAGTATAAGGATTTAGTAAAGTTATTAGGAACTTTAGGAGTTAAACCTACTGTATTTGATGCTATTAATAAATGTAATGGTAAATCCTTTAAAGGATGGAATGTATGTTTTAATAGCATGACTACTAACTTCTTTTTAACTAGAAACCAAGACTTAGAAAAACCTAAATTGGATAAATGTTCATTTAGAGTTATTAAATCTTGTGAACCTTGTGAGGAAGTACCTACCCAATGTATTGCTGTAGACAGCCCTTCTCATACTTATTGTTTTGGGTATACTATGATACCTACTCATAATACTAATAAGAAAATAGACTTAAAAGGAGGATTCAATACTGTTACTAGAGGTACTACTAAAATGCAATACCCTTTAAACACTATTGAGGATTGTAATTATGGTCACTATGAGATGCAACTTTCTACTTATGCATTTATGCTTCAACAGAAACATCCAGAGTATGTGATTAAAGATTTAATTCTTAATCATTATGATCATAACATGAAAAATACTCTATATCATTGTATTTATCGAAAAGATGAAGTAAAACGTATGCTTGCTAACTATTACAAAAAGAAAAAACAACAATTAAAAGCAGCAAGACGTAAACCTATTGTATATTAATATGAAATTACCTATTGCTTAGATTATAGAAGGTCATGCTAAAGAAGCCCTAGGGTTAGATACTGATATTTCTGAAGCTAGATTAAAAATCTGTCATAGATGCCCGTTATTTAGTAACGCACTAGGCGGAATGTGTAATAGTAGATTATGGTTAAATGTAGAAACGGGAGATGTGAGTACAAATGCACGACCAGGTTATATAAACGGGTGCTCATGTAGATTGAATGCCAAGACTAGGATTGTAAATGCACATTGTCCTGCAAATAAATGGTGATATGAATAAAGACAGAGCAATTTTTAATCAGAATGAAAAGTTAGCCATGACAATTAATGGCTTAGAAAGTGGCGGTATGCACTTTAATGTTAATGAGAAACAAGCAGATGATTTAGTAAAGAATGAAGCTATTAGTAAGTTTAATACTCAAGTAGATGAGTATGTAAATCGTTTTGAAGAACATGCTAAAGCTTTAGAGAAAGCTGTTGAAGAATTTACTATGTCATCTAAAGCTGAGATTAGACCTATTGGTAATTATATTATTATAAAACCTTTTGCTGAGAATCCTTTCCAACGTATTAAAAAGGTTGGTGGACTTATCATTGATTTAGGAGGTCAAAAACCTCAATATAAAAATAATGATAATGGTGAAATTGAGGAAGAAGAGAATATTACCAAATCAGGAGTAATTGTAGAAGTAGGTCCTGAATGTAAATGGGCACAGATAGGAGATTGTGTATTCTATCCTAGAGTTAGTGTTATTCCAGTGCCTTTCTATAAACAAGGCTTAGAGCTTGTAAATGAGACAAGATTAATAGCAATAGTAAATGATAATTTAACAGAGAGATTCAATGGAAGATAAAATATATTTTCAACCAGGTGAGGTTGTTACTTTAAAATAGGACATTGGAAATGTTCCTAAGATGCTAGTAGTTAAAAAAGTAACTACTGTATTTAAAAATAAAGATACTGATGTATTAATTGGAATAAAGTGTAGATGGTTTACTACAGATGGAGTTTTGTAGGAAGCTATATTTAACACTAAGGATCTTTAGAAGATTTAAGAAAAAATGTTAGGATTTAAACAAGCATTTGATGCTGCTAGGAAAGCAGGTAATCGCTATTTTTCTTGGAATGGAAATGATTATAATACTATGACTAAAGAAGAGAAAGATTCTGGTAATATACTAGGATTTTTAAAACTTAATACTAATACTGGGGATAATTCTAATTTTTTAAGAGCTGAAAGAAATTTACCATTTTAGACATTAGGAATATTTTCAAATCCTACTGGGGGTAAATATGCTGGATAGAATTATAATATTAAGGCTTCTGTAAATCCTGTTATTCATTCTCCGGAAGTTTCAATACCTACCAATCCTACTGTCCCTGTTCCTAATAATTTTAATCGATCACAAGTAAGAGCTTTTATGTCTAGTAGAGGATTAGACCCATATGCTTATACTGGAGGTTAGAGAAAGGCTCTAAGAAAAGCTTTAAATTCTGGATAGGATGTTGAATCTATCTTTAAATAGTGGAGTTAGGATAATCAACCTATATCTTATAATGCTGAAGGAGGTCTTTTAAAATTTGACGATGGAGGAACTATGGAAGATTTTAAAAAGTGGCTTAGTTAGAAACTTCGTAAAGGAGAATTAGAAGAGTCAGACTTAAGTAAAGAAAAACTAGCATAGTTATATTAGACATTTAAAAAAGAACAATAGGGAGTACAAACTGCTATGAATGGCGCAAAACTTAATTATATAAATCAACTAAATGGTAAATGTCCTTAGGGAACACATTTATCATATTACAGAATAGGAGGAACATTATGTAAAAAGTGTGAGGCTAATGCTCATAATGAAAGTTCTGATCCTATTAAAGCTTTTAAATAGAAATGTGGCGGTAAAGTTAAAAAGAAAGAATTAGGTGGTGAAATGAATGATAAAAAATCTAAATTAGTGAAAAAGCCTCAATCTAAGCCAGGAATGGTAAAACCAACTAATAAACGCCCAGGACCTAGAGATTTAAAAACACTTCCTAATGGTAAGTATCCAAAATATTGGACAGCTAATTAGCGTGGTTAGTGGGATAGAGATCATAATGAAGGAGATTAATGAGATATAAGCTAACTTCTAATTCTTTTAGAGGTTAGCTATTTTTATTTAATGTTAATATGGAATAATGAGTAAATGGTTTTAGTATAATTAGACTTTAGGAAAGGTTGAATTAGATGAAACTGAATTATTACTAATAAAAGAATTTAGAGATTTATTAGATAGTAATCGTAATAAAAGTAAAACTGATCCTAAAGGCGAACATAAAGAAAGAGCTTTTAAAGAATTATCTTATATATATCTAGCTATTGATTGGAATTCTCCATATCATAATTACGATGAATAGGATAGACATGAAGCAGCTATTGATGATTCAGGGCTAACAGAAAATGAATTTAATGATTCAGTATTTAGAACTGCTTGTAGAAAGTATTAGGAAATTCAAAACTCTAATAGATTAGTTAGAATGGTCAAAGCTGCTGAAAGTACTGTGGATAAATTAATAGATTACTTTGAAAATGTAGACCCTCTAGAAAGAGACCCTCAAACTGGAAAACCTATTTTTAAAGCTAAAGATATTATGGCAGAAATTTCTAAATTAGATGAAACTGCTGATGGATTATTGGCTCTAGAAGGAAGATTAAAATCTTCTATGCAGGAATCATCTAGTATTAGAGGAGATGCTCAAGAAGGATTTGACCCAGGAGACTTTTAATTATGGCGGAAGAAGTTAAACGTAAACGAGGAAGACCTAAGAAAATACCTACAGTAATTGATGATGTAAAACCTAAAAAGAAGCCTAAAATACCTAAAGAAATTTAGGATATGATTAATAAAGTACATGGTACTGTAGAAGATCCTATGAAGGAGGCTGTTGAAAGTCTTAAACCTTAGAAGATAGTAGAAGAGCCTAGACCTGTGTTAGAAATAAAAGAGACTGATACTGATGAAGCTATCTTAGGTAAAGTTAGAGATTAGTCTGGGTGGGATATAAAAAAAGATGATCCTATACCTTATTTTGATGCTAATTTATCTTATGAATTAACTGGATATAAACCTATTAATAAATATAGGGGTTTAGATTTTAATCCTTCATGGTTTACTGAAGCCAGAGATACTTTTGTAAGAACTGGACATTATACTAGATTTAGAAGAAATTCTAGAAGCTGGAGAGCTTTTTGGAAAGAGTAGTTTATACGATGTAAATATGGTATGACTTCTCATGGTTATACTATTACTGGAGACCATTATTACTTCCTCAACTTTTATAGATTAAAAGATCTTGATAATGTTGAAGAAGCAGGTATGGGACGTTAGGAAATTTTCCCTAATTTTCTAGAAGGATAGTATGAATGGTTTCACTATTTAAAATTAGCTAGAAAATTACGTATGAATGCCTGTATGATGAAAGCCAGAGGGGCGGACTTACTGCCCTCCTATAAGGTGACTTATAGGTAATAAATTCCGAAATTTCGGTGAAGACTAAGGTGATTTAATCACGATAATATTTTTAAATTTTTATAGTATGAATAAAGAAGAACAAATTGAATTTATTAAGGATAATTATCCCGCAACAACACATCATATTTCTAAGAGAAGAGTTCGTCATAATTTTTTCTCTAGTATAAAAACAGAATTACAAGCTTATTTGTTAGGTTTTTATACTGCTGATGGAAGTATTGATGAAAAACGTAAAACTCTTAGAGTAGAACTACAAAAAGGAGATTCTGAAATAGTATATTTATTTAAAGATAGTATTTCAGAAGATGCTAGATTATATCAAACTAAAGAAAAAGACTTTATAGGACCTAGAGGAAAAGTAATACATGCCCATGGTAATATAGGAGTAGATATAACAAGTGCTTAGTTATGTCAAGATTTAGTAAATTTAGGTATAGGATATAGAAAAAGTTATGAGGATTTAAAATTACCTAATATTGATAAATCTTTAATAAGGCATTTCATTAGAGGATATTTTGATGGTGATGGGTGTATTTGTGGCTATATTAGAAATGATAATAGAAATCCAGATTATCCTAGAAAAGGATTTAGAAGATAGTTTGATATATGTGCTAAAAAATCTTCATTACTTCTTGATATATAGCAATTCTTTTCAAATTACAATATTAAAATAAATATAACATATGAGAAAAGAGATAATATGTATAGAATTAGAACTAGTTCTAAAAAAGAAATTTTTAAAATATATCAGTTGTTGTATAAAGATTCTAATTTTTATTTAACTAGAAAATTTAATAAATTTAATCACTATGTTAATACCGAGGATCTACAGTTAATCGCTGAGACCTGTAACGCGTAGGAGATGAGCGTTAATGAGAGCAATAATTCTCCCAAGAGTTCGGAACAAGTATTAGATGACTATTATGAAAATAGTTATTGGGATTATTTAAATACTTGAAAATGTACGCTGACCTTATAAGAAATTATAAGAACTAGGAGATAAAAAGCTCCTAGGGTAACAATGTGAGGATACTCAGAAATTGAGGCTAGTATAATTTCTAATAGTTATAATGTAATTAAGGGCTCTATAAATGTATGCACAGCTTTCGCACAAACACAGTTAGATAAATTATTAGAGAAAGTTTGGGCGAATATTAACTGGCTGTATTATAATACTGATGGAGGTATGGCTCATCTTAGCCAAGCTAAAAATAGTAATTACTTACGTCGTGCTTCTCATTATGAAATTAGAGATGGACAAAAAATAGAAGTAGGTTGGGGTTCTTAGATACAGGGAATTATTACTGATAAACCTGGTAAATTAAGAGGTGATCGTACAGATATATTAATGTTTGAAGAGTGTTTTGGTAAAGGCACTAAAGTAATAATGTCAGATTATACAATTAAAAATATTGAAGATATTTAGGTAGGGGATTTTGTATTAGGATTAGACGGTACTCCTTAGGAGGTTATGCATACTACTTAGGGTATTGATGATTTATATCAAATACATTAGAAAAGAGGAGTAGATTACATAGTTAATTCTAAACATAAATTATATTTAGAAGCTAGACCTAGAACAGGAGGAGTTCCTGATAAAATAGTGTTGGAAACTGCTCCAGAATATTTAGAGTTATCTGATTATAAGAAAAGAACTACTTATGGAAAGTCTAATCTAGCTATAGATAATGAAAAAAATTTATGTGATTTAGACCCTTACTATTTAGGATTATGGTTAGGAGACGGATGGGCAGAAAGTCCTAATAGAATTATTGTAAATACCGTAAAAGATATAGAAATTTATGATTATATAATAAATTACTTTAAATCTATAAATCTTAATACCACTATATCTAAATGTGACAATACTAAGCAATGTGTAAGAATATTAGGAAGTACTAAAGAATACACCAATATACTACGGTAGTCCTATTCTAAATACTCATTAATAAATAATAAGCACATACCTAAAGAAGTTTTTTATTCTACTTTAGATTATAAATTAAAAGTCTTAGCTGGACTTATAGATACTGACGGAAGTCTAAGTAAGAATTTAAGATATGATATATCTCAAAGTAGACAAGAATTAGCTTCATAGATTGCTATGCTTGCTAGGTCTTGTGGGTTTGAAGTAAAAGAATCTACAAAAGTTTCTAAAAGTGGTTATGGTAAAGGAAAAAAACAATATAGATTAAATATTAAAGGTAATATTAATATTATACCTGTTAAAATAAAGAGAAAAATTTCTACTATAGAAAGGTTTAATACTACTAATTCTTCAGGTATAGAAATTAAAAAATTATCTGTTGGAGAGTATTATGGAATTACCTTAAAAAGTTATAATAAGTCTATAGATAATTTATTCTTATTAGAAGACTTTACTATTGTCCATAATTGCGGACTTTGGCCTCAATTTACTAAAGCATATACTTAGGCTGATGCTTTGGTTGGTCAGATTGGTAGATAGTGGGGTTTAAGATTAATGGGAGGCACTGGAGGAGAGTCAGGTCCGTAGATGGAAGGTCTTCGTAAAATGTATTACGAGCCTCAGCTCTTTGGAGTACTTCCTTATCGTCATAACTTTACTAAAAACGGAGAATATGCTATTACTTCTTTCTTTTTACCAGCGTTTAGAACTATAAAAGAGTTATCTTTATTGGATAGCCGAGGTTGGTTAGATGATGAAGATGGTAAAGCTTATTTTAATAAAACTAGAGATTTAAAAGCTCAAGACCCTGAAGAATTTACTACATTCTGTGCTGAGTATTGTTTTGATGGAGAAGAAGCTTTTTCATTAGAAGGTAATAATAAATTTAATAAAATATTAATAGCTGAATAGCTAGCTAATATAAGAATCCATAAAGATTCTCCTAAACCTGAGAGGGGAACTTTAGAATATATTTTTAAGAATGGTTAGCATAGTAGAGAAAACATTACTGGGTTAAGATGGATAAAGAATAATAGCGGTGATGTGCAAATAATAGAGCATCCAATATGGACTTAGGTATCTTATGATGAAGAGGGTAATGAATTAAAATATGAAAAAATGAATGGTCTATATGTAGCAGGTATAGATAGTATTGACTTAGGTATGGAAGATACATCAGCCTTAACTAAAGACCCTTCTAATTTCTGCATTGTAATTAAAAGAAGATAGTTTGGATTAAAAGATCCTACTTATGTAGCTATGTATAAAGCTAGACCTAACGATGTTCGTGATGCCTATAAAACGGCTATAAAATTACTACAATATTATAATTGTAAAGCTAATCTAGAAGCAACTCGTGTATCTATGCTTTCATGGGCTAGAGAAAAGAAATATTTAAATTATTTTATGTATAGACCAGTTGCTACTTATCCAGCAGGAAATAATCCTAAGCGTAGGACTATAGGTACTCCTGCTTCCGTAGCTATTATTGATCATCAAACTGACTTAATTAGAGACTATGTAAATGATTTTTGTCATAATATATGGTTTGAAGAAATGCTTGATGAATTAAGTCGTTATACTGACGAAATGAAACGTAAGTTCGATATTATAGCAGCTATGGGATTATGTGAATTAGGTGATGAAGATATGATGGGAGTAACTCCTAGATAGGTAGAAAATACTGATGATTCTTTTTAGGATTTTGGTTATTATATAGATCCAGAAACTGGATATAGACGTTAGGGCGTAATACCTAAAAAAGTAAAAACTATAGCAACTATAAATAGTATATCATATGACAATTTAGGAATTAGAACAAGCAATCCTAGAGGCTATTGAAACTATGTACGAATGTAAATATGTAGGTCTATTAAAACTTACTAAATTACCTGTAGGATATAAACTTTAGCTAGGTTGGAGACATGATGATTATCCTATATCAATAATGTCAGATTCACCTACTGAAGAAGTTTTTCTTAAATATATAAAAGAAGAACTTAGAATACGAAGATTAGATAAAGTAAAATACTTTACTGGGTATAAAATATATCCTGGATAGTTAAATACTTGTCCACACGATGATACTTGTAAATCATGTCAGAACAAGAAGTAATAGAATTAATTAATAAACACATTGGAGAGTTAGTAGTAGATAAAACTACTATTCAAAAATGTTATAATTATTATAATGGTGTTCGTGATGCTGAACAATTTTAGTATCTCGAAGATAATTATGGAATAGGATAGCCTACTTCAGTAGAATTTACACCACTTATTAAAAAGCATTTAGATGCCTTAATAGGTGAGTATTTAGGCACCCCAATCATTCCAAAAGTAACTTGTAAAGATGAAAAAACTGTATCAACTATATTTAGAGAAAAATAGATATATATTTATTCTGAATTATAGAAAATATTTTAGTAGAAATTAAAAAATAATTTGATATAGGTTATATAGGGTAAAGACCCCACAGATATAATGGTCTAGAATTAGATGGAAGATTTAGTGGGAGACTTAGAAGATTCTTTCATTTCTAAATATGAAGAAGCTGCTTAGAATGTTATTGAATATATAATGTAGTCTAGAAATACTGGTTTAATAAATAAATTAAGAAAGATATTTTTGGATTTACTTATATCTGGAGATACCTTCTATAGAGTAAAACCTTCTGCTAGTGGTACTAATATATAGATAGAATCTCCAAGTCCTTTAAATACATTCCCTGAACGTAATCCAAATTCTCCTTATGTAAAAGATTGTAGTAGAATAGTTATTCGTAAGTGGTTAACTGAAGCTGAAGTTTTAAATACTTATGGAAAAGATTTATCCAAAGAAGATATTGAAAAAATAAAAGATAGATGGACAAATTCTTATTCTAGTTCATCTACTTACATAAGAACTACTAATGGAAAATTAAATCCAGGTATATAGTCAGGAGTTGAAATAATACCAGGTTATCCTAAAGAAGGATATTTAAATCATAGGTTAATAGAAGTGTATGAAGTAGAATGGATTGAGACAGATTCAGACTTTGTTATGCATAGACATTCTGCTACTAAAATAGGAACTGATATCTACATAATAGATGAAGTTGATAAAGATGTTGTACGTACTTAGGACAATCCATCTAAATGTACTTTATCAGTAAATGGAGTATTTTATTTAAATGAAAATAGTGAACCATACTCTTTAGTAAAAGCTTGTATGACTTTACAAGATAAATACGATCTTCTGTGCTACTATAGAGATAATCTTATAGCTACTAGTGGTACTACTGGAGAATGGTTAGACATATCTTTAATACCTACAAAATTAGGAGTAAATTTTTCCGAAAGAGTACAAAAATGGCTAGCTTATAAAAAATCTGGATTAGGATTAATTGATACTTCTTAGGAAGGAAGAATGGCGAGTGGATAGGCTCCTATAAATACTATATTTAATGGCTTTGATGACACTATTAAAGTACAATCTATTTAGGCTATTCAATTAGCTATAGACAGTATTGAACAAACAGTATCTTCTATAACCGGAGTATTTAAAGAAAGATTAAATGGTATTTCTTAGAAAGATGCTGTAACTAATGTATAGACTAGTGTTAATAATTCTTTTGTTATAACTAAATAGTACTATCATCAAATGGATATTTTAACTGAAGAAATATTAATTGATTGCTTAAATACTGGAAAGAAAGTTTATAAAAAAGGATTAACAGGAATAATTAATTTAGGAGATAAATAGTAGAAAATATTTACTGCATTACCTGAAAATTTCACAGTTACTGATTATGGTATAACTGTTAAAACTAGTTCTGATATTACTTAGGAGATAGAGTAGATGAAATAGATACTACCTTAGCTTATATAGGCATAGTTACTTCCTGCAGATATATTATTTGAAACTATTACTTGTAAGAGCCTTACTTCTATAAAAACTAGAATACGTAAAGCCTTAGCTAAACAAAAAGCTGAAAATAATTAGCTTTAGTAGGCTATGCAATAGGTACAATAGTTATAGTAGTAGCTACAAGAATCCTAGAAACAGATTCAGAAATATGAACAGTAGATACAGTAGTTGACTAAATAGGCTGATAACTTTAAATAGGAAGAGCTTAAATAGAAAATGGACTTAGAATGGTTTAAAGCTCAGACTGATAGGTAGTTTAAAGATAGACAAGCTGAAGAAGATGCTAAACGTACTGAATTAGAAAGATAGTAGTTATATGATGGTAATCCTTATAATGATAAGGTAAAATAGTTAAGAAGTTAATGAGTAATATAATTGGAACACAACTTTATAGCAGTGAAGGCGAGACTAAAACGGCTATATATCCAAAATCTAAAGCTGAAGTAATTGATGCTGTTAATGGAAATACTGAAACAAATGTGTAGTAGTGGTTAAGTAACCTAACAACTTCTATAGGTTAGATTACTGAAAATGCTATAAAATTAAATATAAAGATTTCTTATGCGCAAACAACCTATAAGAATCTTAGTGATATTAAAGATAATGAAAGCATTTCATGGGGAGAAAATTTTGTGCAGCCAGATGCTGAATTTCCATATACTTGGAAAAAGACTGAAATAAAAGCTAGCAGTAGTGCTGAAAGTTCAGCAACTAGTGTATCTTACGAATTAGCTAGTATATCGTCCTAGTCTACATAGACTATATATACAGCAAGATCTGCTGATACTAAAGCAGTAACTGTAGCTTATAATAGTATTGATGATCATGGAGTATCTAAACCTTATTATAATGATACTTTAGAAAATATATTAGCTAAACCTGAGAATTCTCTATGGTCTAAGTCTCCTGTAAGTATTTCAGCTACTAATCCAAATGGATATATAGCTACTAGAACAAGAACTAATACTGGAGAGTGGGGATAGTTTGAGATTGCTCAAAACGCTAAATGGGCATATAATAGTATCCCTGTTTATAAATATAAAGTAACTGATACCGCAGATGTTCCTTTAGTAACAGAAAATAGTGATAACTATAGTAAAATTGAAGGTTGGGAAGATTAGATTACAGAATCTTTTACTGGATATTTGTGGATGATTAATGCTACAGTAGTAAATGATGTATATTAGTTAAATGGTTCTAAAGTATGGAGTTCTCCTACTTTAATATCAATTGTTAAATAATGGAATTTAGTATTGATATACATAACTCCTTATAGGGAGATATAACACTTGAAGATTTCTCTAAAGAATATGGTTATTATATTCCGGAAGGAGATGATTATCCAGATTCTAGAATAGAAGAAATAGATGGAGTCTCTACATTAAAATATAAGTATAGTAAAACAGTAACACTAAATACTATTCTTAAAGTAAATATGGAAGAAGCTATATTATAGGATGTTTTAATCAATAAACATGAAGATAATATGGATGTTTGTAGTTTTCATGTTGAAGAAGATGGCTATTATGTAGTTAGTCATTATGTTCTTCCAACACGTGAGTGGTATGATAACTTTTTAAAAAATCCTGATACTGAATTATCAGAATTTATTTCGGAAGGTGTATACTTTGTTGAAGATAATAAATTAAAGAAAGTAGTAAAAGGAGAAATTGTAGAAGCCGAAATAAAAGAATTATTAGAACGTAATTACGAGGGAACAAATATTTTGCATTGCAAGATTGATATATTTTTTAATGGTAATTTACAGCAATGTTATATAAATTATTGTAAAAAGATATATGATTCTTTGCTAAATAAATGTAAATCTTCAGAGTATGATTCTGATATATATGCTAGAGATTTTATATGGATGACATTAAATATAATAGATTATTTAGTAGGATTTAAATAGTTTTTAGAGGCAGAACGTATTATAGAACAATTTAAAACTTGTGGAGGATTTTGTACTGCTTCTAATACTAATACTAATAAATTATATTCTGATTGTGGATGCTCTAAAATGTGAGGCTATAAAGCAGTATAATATGTATATTAATAAAGCTATTAAGGGATATAAAAGTGACTATCAGTATATTTTAGCTTTAATTAGCTTTATTAATATGCCTATTCAATTAGAAGGTATGGAATTTATTAAATAGCGATTATTAAATTATGGCAATACAGACTATTTACACTTAGGTAGATAATGCTAAATTAGAACCTTGTAAAAAAGGTAAACCAGTACTCCCATTCAAAATACCTTTATTAAGAAACAACTATTTAGGAGAATATAGAACTTAGGTTGAGAAAGATAAAGTCTTAAAGAATCTAGGTATTTTAGGAGCTACTGGAAAATATACTTATCCTTCAGATGTATAGTTAGATAGTTATAAAGATATAAAAACTGTATAGTAGGCTTTAGACTATTGTATAAGATTAATTTAGTCTTATGAAGTTAGTGATAAAAATATTAAATAGTTAATAGAAGATGTCAAAACTATTTAGCAGAATATTACAGGATTACAAACTTCTATACAATAGAACACTGAAAATATTACAACAATTAATAGTTCTATAGAGTAGATTAACAAATCAATATTAGAATTTGATAAAAAACTGGAAGAGCTAAACGTTGATGATAAAATTACTAATAGAATCAACCAACATTTAGCAAATTCTAAAACTATAGAATTAAGAGATAATACTTTAGAAGTAAAGGTATCTAGTGAAGAAGTAAATGCAGTTGTAGTTAAAGAAGATGGTATTTATGTAAATGATAATACAGAATAGGTACAATCTAATACTACTGCTATTGAATCTTTAAAAAATTCAGATAAATATCTTACAGGAACTACAGGTTCTTCTCCTTATACAGTAGGTGGAATCAAAGAAGGAACAACTGCTGAGTCTTTAAATGGTAAAACTATATCAGACATATTAGATTTAATGTTATTTCCTGCTTATGTTCGAAATTTAATTCCTCCAACTTTAGTTTATTCAGCATTACCTAGCTTAGTAGAAGTAGGAAGTTCTCTTTTACATCCTGAGTTAACTTTTACATAGAATGATGCTGGATCTTAGACTTCAACAGTAGAAAATATATCATTTAATGATTCTTCTTATGATAATGCTTCTTATATAGGAATAGGAGTATATAAATATGAAGCAACTGTTAATTACTAGGCAGGAGAATATTTAGTTAATAATAAAGGAGAAACAACAGATTCTAGAATAGAAGCTGGCAGTATCTCAACTTCAGTTTCCACAATAGCTACTTATCCATGGTATGCTGGTACAAATACTTAGGCATTTAAATAGAAATTAGTAGCATTTAATACCGATTCTGGAATATAGGAAATATCTCTTTCTGGTAGAGCAGTTATTAAATTACCAGGGGCTAATTCTTAGTTACTATCTTTTAAAGTAAATGGAGGTCTTGGATTTTTAAATGTGGACTTAAATGGTTGGACATAGACAACTGAATAGATAAATGGAATTACTTATAAGGTATGGTCAAAGAATGATGAATACTCTTCAGTACTTCCACATTAGTTACAATTTAAATTAATGTAGTAATGGGATTTAAATACTAGGGAGATTCAACCATTGGAGTTTCATTAACTGTGCAAACTCCAAAACCATTGGACACTAGGTTAGTTGTAGATACTAGAGCAGATTTATATAATATTCCTGCTAAGTATGCTTATAACGGAATGCCAGTAGTATGTGTTGCTGATGGTAATATTTATACTTTAATAGATAAAAATAAAATAGGAGAAGCTGTAGGATGGAAAGCTTCTTATGAGGCAATTTAGATAATTACTTGTACAGAGTAGGAATATAAAAAATGGTAGGATAATACTAACCCAGATTTTACTCCAAAAGATGATAGTCAAACTTGGCTACATCAAGATACTTATTATTATATATATGAAGAGAGTATAAGTGATAAAGGATAGTATTATGTATCATATACTTAGTTTGAAGATTTAACTAATCAAGTAAATAAAAAAGCTACTATATCTGCTTTAAATAGTTTATCTGAAAAAACTGATAAAGCATTACAAGATTTAGCCAAAGTTTATGCTACTCTTGATGATATAGATAGTTCTAACCCTGAATCTAAGTTATCTAAAACTTTAGATAATTACTATACAAAATAGAAAGTAGATGATACTTTTGTAACTAAAGAAAGTTTACGAGGTGACGGAATTGAGGGTGATAATTTTGTATTTGTTACAAAATCACAGTATGATATTGATTAGCAAAATCTTAACCAATATAAAGAAGAAACTACTAATTAGATAAATACTAAAGTAACTACTAATTCTGAAGCCCAATTAAAATCTATATCTAATGAAGGTACTACACTTAGTATAGGTTAGAAAGTGGCAGTAAATGGAGAAGACGTTGCTTTAGATAAAGATGTTCCTAAAATAGTAGTTATGGATTAGTAGGAATATGATAACTTAGAAACTAAAGACCCTGATGTTTATTATATGACTCATGGGGAAAAAGATAATGATAGTGGGATAATTACTAGTGATCTTTTGAAGCAAAGTTATTATACATAGAAATAGATGATAGATATAATTAAAGATGTAATAAATTAGTTATGTACTAAAAATAATTTACAATTTGATTATATTAGTAGCATAGAAGTAGAGAAACCAGAAAATTAGACTTTTGATTATGATGGTTCTATACATACTTTAGAAAGTACAGATAAGTACACTGTAATTGGTACTGGAGGTTCTGAACCTGGTACTTATACATTTAAAGTAGTTTTGCTACCAGGTAAATGGTGGACAGATGGTACTAATAATCCTATATCAGTTATATACACAATTAATAGCTAGCAATAACCAATAAAGATTTTAAACAATGATATATAGAAATGGTAAATTAATAACCGAAGTTCATTAGAATATTAGATAGTTAATTGATTAGGTATCATAGCTTACAGAACAAAGTATAGGAGCAATATATAAAGGTTCTCAATTAGTTTGGGTAGCTATTTACAACGCGGTTAAAAGCTGTTTTGGAAGTGGTACATGGTTACAAGATAAACCTTGGTTAGATAACGACTTTTGGAAAAATAATTAAAACAAATGGCAATTTAGAATTTAAATAAACAAGATTAGTTAGATTTAACAATGAATTGGGATGGAACTACAGGTTAGTAGGTAGAAGATTTAATATCTAGACATTTACCTGCTAGCATGGGATATGATAGTTCTAGTAATGTATTAACTATTGCTAATACTAACGGAGATACTATTGTACAAACCGAAGTAAGTGTAGCACAACCTATATATAATCATTCTATATAGATAGAGGGAGTATATTTTAATAATACTGACTCCGAGAATTAGATAAATAAAGATACTATACTTTGTAAATTAGGTACTAAAATATATTTAGGAGTAAGATATATATATACTGCTACTAATCCATTAACTAATAAAGTTACTCATGTAAATAGTACTTAGAAATTATTTGTTAATATAGGAAGTGGTTTTATATAGTTAGAATAGGGAATAAAATCTTCTCCTGATGTATAGTACATAGAAATTACAAATTTATATACTAAAGTAATATCTTCTAATGTTTCAGTTAGAGCTATCTCTTCTGCCAGTATAGAAGATAAAATAGTAACAGCTACTACTACTAAAAAGATTCAAGTAGTTAATCCTAAACTTAGATATTCAGGCAAATCTTATATAATTTCAGGTACTGCTGGATTTGAAGTGCAAGATGGCGGAGGCGCTTCTTATTTAATTTACTATAAAATAAATGATTCTACAGTTAAAAACTAGGATAATTTAATTTTAGCATTAACTGATACAGGAGTAAACACTATTGAAGCTTATGTAGCAGTAGCTAACAATGCTTCTATTAAATCTGATACTTTAAAAGTTTAGGTAATAAATACTAAGGGTGTAACTTCTTTTGATAAAGTATTGTATGCTATAAATGAAATATCCACTGGGGTAAATAACTGGGAATTTAGTAAGTTATATAAATTATCTATATACTTCAAAGGTTAGTCTTAGGAAGAATCTACTATAGTTACTAAACTTACTGAAACTGGTAACTCAGAAGACTATAAATTAAATAAAACTAAGACAATAACTTTAGTTGGAGATGATGGAGTTATTGAATAGGATGTTAGTTATTTCTTAGGAATAACTGCCACTCAAAAAACATTTAACACTGTATTAGTAGTAAATATAGATGGAGAAGATATAATATCTTGGGATACCTCTACAATTATTGAGGTGTCTAATAAAGGTTCTTTCAGTTATACTTCTGATTGTTCTTATTATTTTGATTAGTATGCCCCTGATAATTCTAATATTATAACTAAAGAAGTTATTAATAAAGCAATTTCTCCTGATGGATTAACTACTGACGATGCTTTAACAGTATTTAGATTATCTGCTGGAAATTATCCTAATAATATTATTAATTTAGATTTATCTGATTAGTTAACTAATTAGGGATTCACTTTTGAGTTAGATTTTAAGTCTTATAATATTAGTGATGAAACTAAACCATTACTAAAATTAGGAAGATTTATATTATATCCTACAGAACTTAACTGGCAATATGGTAGTGTAGATATAACCCAAGTAGATACAACTGCTAAAAGTTCTATATTCTAGGGAGATACAAGAACTCATATTTTAATTGAAGTTGTTCCTAATTTTAAAGCTCCTGCAAGAGAAGTTCCAATAGAAGTTAAAAAAATAGCTAATAAAACTACTAACTTAGTTAGAATATTTATAAATGGAGGTATTGACCGTCTATATAAATATGATTACTTAACAGATTTCTAGTATGATGGATTTAACTTAGAAATTAGTCCAGAATCTGCAGATCTTGATATCTATGGACTTAGAATATATAATAGAGCTTTAACTTTAAAAGAGATAGAAAATAATTATATCTCTACTATGTCTTCTGTTACTGAGAAGTCTAGATTTTAGTAGTTAAATGATTTAGTTGCTACTGATTCTAATAATGATACTTACATATCTTACAATAAAGTTAAATCATTATATAATACTTTGGTATATATAATGCCAAATACCCATAGATATCCTCATTAGTTTAATTTAGTTAAAGGAGTATCTATTAAAGGATGCACAGTATTTATAAATTATGTAAATAGTATAGCTACTAATGAGAGCCATATTTTATCAGAAGCACAGATAAATCGTTGTTCTGGTAGATTTATTAATACATCTATTAGCGGTCAAGGTACCTCTGCTATGAAATATTATTGGTATAATATTTAGATGAAAAATCCTACATTTACTTCATAGGGATGTTATAACGAGGAACTTGATGAATATGTTGAACCTACAGAAGATAATCCAAATAACTATTAGTATAATAGTGAGTACTATTATATGCCAGAGGATAAAGATTGTACTATTGGTATATAGAAGTTATGTGGTAAATTTAATTATGCTTCTTCTATGTAGTCTCATAAAATAGGAGCAGTTAGAGCTTTCCATGATTTATGGGATGCTTGTGTAGACAAATCAGACTTTACACCTGAAGAAATAAAAGGAAGAAAAGCTTGTCTTGAAGATACATTTATAGCATTCTATGTAGAAACTGATTTACAGGATGTATCTAATTATAAATTATCTGACTTGGCTTAGCTTGATGATTCTAAAATAATGTTTGCTGGATTTTAGACTTGGGGTTCTGCAAAGGGAGATAAAAATACATTTGGCTATTCTAAAAAGACAACTCCTGAATATATTTTACTGGAAGGAGCAGAAAATAATGGAGAATTGTGTAACTGGTTAACTCCTTGGAGTCCTAGTATAGCTACATTAAGTGGTGAGACTTGGAAAACTCAATAGTTAGTAGTAAATGAGGGAACACCTTCTTATGTATTATCGGATTCATTTGATGTTGATTTTGGATTAGATAGTTCTGATGATAAGGGAAATACAATGTCAGTTGGTGGATAGAAAACTTTAAATAAATTTATAGAAGCATATAATTTTGTATACATGCATACTATTAATTTATTACCTTATAAAGAAACTTATTCATTAAATGATCCTCGTAATACTTCTCTTGATATAACTAAAAAATATTATATTACAAGTATTAACTATCAAGATAATACTTATTTTAAAGGAGCTTAGTGGGATGTCTTTAGATATGATAAATATTCTATGCTATGGGTTCCTGCTGGATTACCAGTTTTAAATGATGACGGCTCTTAGAAATTATCCATAGTTAGAAGTGCTTATAATACTAATGTATATGAGTATGAAACTTTTAACTTGAAAAAATTCCATGAATAGTTAGGTACTTCTGGAGTTGAGAATATTAATACTTACATAGAAGATTTAAAAACTGATTTCAGAAATAAATTTGGAACATATTTTCATGTTGATGATATAATATATCACCAAGCTTTTATTAGATTATTTGCAGGTACTGATAATAGAGCTAAGAATACCTATTTTAAATTATTTAATAAAGATTGTAAAATCTAGTTATTATAGGATGATATGGATACAATCTTAGCTACTGATAATAGAGGTTTATAGAAAAAGCCTTATTTCTTATTAGAACCTTCTTTAGAATCTGATAAAACTTATAAGTAGATGTGGGGAGGATCAAGCGCATTCTTTGAACTAGTAGATATAGCTTATAAAGATAAAATTGATGATATGTTATCAACAATGTTATTATAGATGAAATTTGGTTCTGCTGAATCTTCTTTAGATACTTGGATGACTTAGTATTTCTATTATGTATAGAAGTATTATCCAGCTGTAACATATAACTATGTATCTAGACTAGCTTATGAATGTGCTCAAATATTCTTTGATAATTAGAAAGAAGCCGGAGTAACTTGGATTAATAATGGACAAACTCCAGTATCTTAGGAACATGGTAGTTGTTTAGAGAGTGAAGTAGTTTTTATGCGTAAAAGACTTACAATGTTTTTAAGTCAAGCTAGAATAGCAACTTTTGGACGTGAGGGTGCAGGTATTCCTATTAAAGTAAAGGAAGATGTTCAAGATCCTCAAACCTATAAGGTAAGAATTACTCCTTACTAGTATTTATATTTAGGATATTTAGTTGGTAGTGTTAGTAATCTATATGTTACTAATAGAGTAAGTGCTGGAGAGACTGTTGAAGTTACTATATCTTTAACAAATGATGCGTCTTACTATGTATTAGGAGGTAATTATATACAAAGATTTGATAATTTTAACTAGGTATTATTTAATTAGGGAGATTATTCTCTATCAGCTCCAAAATTATTAGAGTTTTCTGCTAATACAGGTTCTGATAGCTTACCTTTATTCTAGCCACCTTCTTTAACTTTAAAATGTAATGTGTTAGAGAAATTAGATTTAACTAATGTACGTTCTTTAACTACTATAAATCTTGATTCTAAGCATACTCCTAAGTTAAAGGAAGTTATTCTTACAGGAACTAATATAGCTACAGTAACACTGCCTACTGGTAGTAGATTAACTAAAGTACATTACCCAGCAGCTTTAACTAGTTTAGTTATTACTGATAATGAAGGTTTACAAGAAGTTAGATTCGAAAGTTTAAATAACTTAGAAACAGTTGATATTAACTGTGCTAAAGTAGGACAATTTAATATCTCAAATTTCTGTGAATAGTTAATTACTTGTCCTAGTCTTAAATCAGTTACTTTAAAGAATTTAAATAATAGAATTTCTTTAAGAGCTTTAGAAAAGTTAATATTATTATAGGCTAAACTTACTGGTAAATTAACTATTGTTAATTCTGATGATGAATTAGAAGGTATTAGTTATAATGATAAAATTAACTTAGTTAACTTATATGGGAATATAGATTCTCAAGATAATAGCTTATATATTAATTATAAAGTAACTAATGCTTATAATATTTCTTGTGAAACTGAGATTTCAGTTTATGGTCAAGGATATTCAGGAAATCCATTTGGATTAAATCTTGATGGTAATAATGTAGCTTTAATTACTGAAGGAGGAAAAGTAATTCCAGATATTACTTATAGATTTAATTCTGATGTATCAGATGTAGCTACTATAAATAATAGAACTGGTGTTATCACTTTAAAAACAGCTTCTTCTTCTAAAACTACTACAGCCACTATTACTGTAAAACTTACTAATGGTAATACTCTAACCTCTGGAACTATAAATATTTATTTTGCGTGGAAAGCTCCTGAATTAGGTAATTTTGTTTATGCAGATGGTACCTATTCTAGTGCTTATATGCCTAGTAAAACATTAATGGGATTAATCTTTGCTATCAAAAAAACTTCAGATACTGAGGGAACAGCTTATATAGTTGGTAAGGAATACTTAGACCCTTAGTATGTAGGTTATACAGATGAAGCACTCTAGGGAGCCTCTGATGATAGAAAAGATCTTTATAATGTAAAATTCTGGTTAAATAATTAGGTACCAGGACTTGGAGATACTTATTATATTACTAGAGGTGTTACAAGTAATGTAGATGCAGATGCTAATTAGCCTATTACTTTAACTACATTTAAATAGAAGAGTCCTTCTACATTTACAGGTAAAGAAGATACTAAGGCTTATATAGATAATGTAAATTCTACATTATTACGAATATTAGTTAGAACCTATCCTGAATTAATTAAAGTTTCTGGAAATACTTATGAAATAACTACTAAAGAAAATTTAGATACTATATTAGCTAATATTCCAAATATAAGTAATTAGAATCTAAAACAAATGTAGTGTTTGTTATATCCATATTTCTATGAAACATATTTATATGAACCTACAGTAACTGAAGAAGAAAAGAATACTCAAGCCTTTTAGAATTATTTTAGTAAAGGTAAATGGTATGTTCCTTCATATTAGGAATTAGCTACTTTAATCTATTATAGAGGTTATAGTGCAGCAGGAAGTAACTTCTCAACTGGAGATATTCCTATAAAATCTAATATATCAGATGCTATAACTAAAGAATCAGGAGATTTAAAAAATCCTATTTTCTCTATAGCTTATAAGAATGCTGGTAATTATATGCCAACTGCATGGAATACTTTAGCAGATTCTAATAACTTATGTACTAATACTGATCTTAATAGTTGTCATAACTATACTTATTAGGAAATAAGTAATTACTCTGCAAGTAGTTATGTATATAGTTATTAGTGGGTTACAGGAACTAATGATGGTAATAATTATGGAATGGGTATTTCTTCCGCAGCTTATAATGGTTGGAGATTATTAAAACATAGACCACTTCCTTGTGTTCAATTTAATTATCAATAGAAATAATGGAATAGTTAAATATTAATATAGTTAAAAATTCTACTTATACCTTAGATGAAATATTTAATATATATAAAGAGGTATTTCCAACTAATAAACAATGGTCTGAAATATTAACAATGAGAGAAGGAGTTTTGAACTTCTTCTCTTTAAAAACTATATTAAAGAAATCTATTGTTTATTATGATAATTCTAAATATGTTAATTCATTTTATTATTAGGATAAACAATATTGGTTAAGTAAAGATATTAGAATAGGTTTATTTAGATTAATAGACAGTGGTGCAAAATAGATAACTTTACAATTAAATGATAATTATTTAATTATTTCTTCTGACAAATTAAAAGAATTTCTTAATTAGTTAGAGGTATATGCTGGAAAATGTTTTGCAACTACTGCAGAACATCTTTAGAATATAAAATAGTTAAGTACTATTGAGGAATTACTTAAATATGACTACACTGCTAAATATCCAAATAAGGTTATTTTAAATGAAAATTAGTGTTAAAAAACCTAAAATAACTATTCCCGTAATATAGGAAAAGTAGGAGATACATAATAAAGAAATTATCCAACTTCCTGAAATAATAGAGCCTCCTAAATAGACTTATGGAGTAATTCATAATGAACAGCCTGTTATAAAACAAGAACCTTCTAAAGAAGTAAATAAAGATTCTATTATCGATAAAATAAATACCGGATTTGGTTGTGATAATGCTTTACATAAAGATTGTCCTAAACCTTAGTGGCATTAGCATTTATGTAAAGAGAATTTTTTAGGAGAATTTAAAACAGAATTAGAAAAATAGTTAGCTAGAGATAATTTAGATATATATAGTAAAGCTTAGATAGATAGATTTATAAAAGATTTATCAGGAGTAGATTTATCGTCTTTTATTACTAAAGATTATTTTAATGACGCTATATAGAATTTAGATTATGTAAAATCCTCTCTAAAATCTAATATAGACTACAATATACCAGAAAATTTATTTACATTATGAGTACCCAAATAAAAAGATTATATCAAAATAATTAGGAATTTGTACCTATTACTTTAGCTGAAGCAGTAGTAGTAAATGCTACTAATATTCCTGGATTAAAATCTTTAGGAATTACTACATTAGATAAAGTATTAAAAACTACTTTAGGAGTTGTTGGAACTAATACTTTAAATATAGATACTATTAATAAAACTCTTGCTACTATTAATAATACTTTATAGAATAAGTAGGATAAATTAACCGCTGGAGATGGTATTACTATTTCTCCTAATGGTATTATTAGCGTTACTAATACTAGCACCTTAGGATTTTAGTATAAAATAGTTACTATATTACCTTCTCCTCCTGGAAAAGATTATGAGAATATTATATACTTAGTTCCTAACCCTAAAGGAGTAAATGGCAATATTTTTACAGAATATATTTGTGTTAACAAAGATTCTAACTATATTTGGGAATAGATAGGTTCTTTAACAACAGATGTTAACTTAGATAATTATGTGACTAAAACTGAGTTTAATGCTTTAAAATCTATAGTGTTAACAGCACAAGATGTTACTACATCATCAGGAGTTGCAGTCACAGTAAATTATAATATACCTGATACTCTATACGATGAGCAATAAATTAGTTAAAGTAATATTAGCAAATGATTAGGTATTTCCACAAACTGTAGCAGAGGCTGTTTTAGTTAATGGTGATTAGGTAACTACTTTAGATAAAGTTCTTCCTAAAAAAATAGAGCAAGTAATTACACCTAGTAATTCAGGATTAACTGCTTTTAAGTAGGGAACTTCTGTAGTAGTTACTCATACTAATAAAATTACACCTAATGAGACTCCTAAATCTTACTTAATATAGTATGATTAGAATGGGCATATTATAAATGCTGAGCCTATCAAAAAATAGATAACAACCGTAAATAATGCTGTATACTCCCAATACGATGGAAATACAGATTCTAACATAAATTTTGGAGATGACTTTACAATAAATAACAATAATATTTCCCTCAAATGGGGGACTATAAATTAGTAATAAATAATGGCATTATTAAATTTTGCGACTTCCTATAATGAAGTAGCTGATAAGTTAAAATTATCTCCATCAGAAACAGGGGATTATATAAAATTATATTTTACAAAGGATGGTCATATAATTACTCATGGAATTGATTATATTCCTTGGGGAACTGGAATAATTCCTATAGATAAATTACCTATAGATAATACTGTAGCAGATAATAAACATTTATGGGATAGTTTAACCATATAGAATAAAATTAATTAGTCGTCTGCAGCTAATGATGCAATGCGGTTTAAAGGCACTATAGGATTAACTTCTGTTAATAATTATATTATTAATGGAATTGAAGCAGAATTTCCATCTAAAACTGCTGAGGTAGGTGATACTTATAGAGTAGTAACTGCTGGAAGATATGCTGGAGTATAGTGTGAAGTAGGAGATTTACTTATTTGTATAAAAGCAGATTCAACTGGTAAAACTACTGCTTGGACAGTAGCTTAGACTAATATTAATGGTTAGATTTATCATACAATAAACGGAGTTTAGAAAGGATTTTATTCTAATGATACTGATACTTTTTCTATTTTTGCTCCTACTACTGCTGGAGCCTTGGGATAGGTTTTAACTAGTAGAGGAGGTAATAGTGCTCCAGGTTGGATAAATTAGTCAGAAATTACTGCTGGAGGATTAACAGATGCTGCAAAGAAAGCTTTATTTACAGCTTTAACTTATACAAATGATGTATTAACTGTTACTATTGGAGGTACTACTAAAACTGCTACTATACGTGGACGTAGGGCTGTAGATGTTAATTCAACAGAGGTGTTATCTACTTCTGATAGTACTGCTCTTAAATTTATAAATGGTAATGGTATCTCTTTTACTTGGGATAGTAGAAATAAAAATTTATCAGTAAATGCTAATGTTGGTTTTACTACTGACGCAACAAATAGAAATTATGCAGTAAAAGTTGCTTCTAATTAGTAGCTATATGTTAATGTTCCCTGGACTAATACTACTTATGGAGTTGTTTCAAAAGATACAAATGGCTTAGCTCCACAATTAATAAATACAAATAAGACTTTTATAGGACAATCTTTCTATTTATTAGCATCGTCTGATGGTTAGGCTACTCCTAGTTGGTATAAATTACCTAGTAATGCATTTATAAATACTTGGAGAACTATTAAAGTTGGTGGAGTTTCTATAGGTAATAAAACTCTTAATTTTATGCCAACTGGAGATATTTATGTAAAAACTGCAGATTAGGATAGTACATCTGCTGATGATTTTGATATAGGTTTTGGTCTAGCATGGTATAATGTTAGTACCGGTAAATATGAATATGAATAATAAATAATGAAAATAGCATTTAATCCCTCTACGGTGGCAGCTTTAACATCTCCACCAGATAACAAAGATATTACATTTGACCTCAGAGGGCAGAATATATTTGCACGAGGGGTTAAATTTTAGGGCACAGATACAAATACTTGGAGAGATATAAAAGTAAATAATGTTAGTATAGGTTCTTATACTTTAGACTTACGAGATGGTGATAATACTACATTAACTAATATTAATGGTGTAGTAACTATTAATTCTACTTGGAGACCAGTAGTGGATAACTTAACTAGTGATTCCACTACTAGTTCTCTTTCTGCTAACTAGGGTAGAGTTTTAGCAGGATTAATTAATGGTAAATCCGATTCAGGGCACACTCACGATGGTAGGTATCTAAGACTTAATGGTTCTGATACCATGCAAGGTAACTTAAATCTTTGTAGTATCGGTACTTCTTATATAGGAAAGGGTTTAGGAGATAAATCTGGAGCAGATTTTACAGAAGCTAATATAGTTATTAGAAGTTGGTGGGGTATTTCTTTTAAATCTTATGATGACATAGTTAGAACTTATATAGATACTAGAACAGGTAATATAGGTACTAAAGGAGTTCTTAATGCAGTTGGAGCAGTTATTCAGGGTAGAGTATATAATGGTGGAGACGACGAAGGAATTATAATCAAACCTGCTTCTAATGGATATGCAGGACTTATTTTAGGAACACATAGCGGTGAAAGAAGTATTTTTTATCTTACGAAAGGTAAACCCTTTTGGCGTTATAATAATGGTTCTACTAATTTAGATATTTAGCATCCTAAAAAATCAGGAACTATAGCTCTAACTTCAGATATTCCTAATAAAAATAGTTGGAATTACGATGACAGGTATTATACTAAAGCTGAATCTAATGCAAAATATATAACTGATATAACTACTTCTGTAAATAAATTAACATTTACTAGAAATGGAGCTAATATTGATAAGGATATTGCAGTAAATAATGTTTAGAGTTTAGGTAGAAGAAGTCCCTTAACTGAAAGAAATGCAATCTCAGGTATTTATACATATGGAACATACTCCGCTACTAATAATTTAGCACCTTCTGATTACTTTGAGACCTTAGGATTTGGAGAGGGAGTTGCAGGAACTATCGAAATTGGAGGCTCTTGGATTTCTGGAGGCAAATTGTATTGGAGAGCTTTAAGAGACTGTTGCGAAGATTGGTTCTCTTGGAAAACTATACTTGACTCATCTAACTATTCAGGTATCTTAGACTCTCGTTATTACACAGAATCAGAAGTAAATAGTCTCTTATCTAATAAATTAAATATTTCTAATTTTAATTGGACTAATCTTTCTGGTAAATTAGTATTAGTAGCAGAAAATGAATTTAATATAGTTAATGCTGGATTTAATAGTGAGTTATGGTTTAATTATTTGCCTATAAATGACAGAAGTAAAACTGCATCTATTCATACATATATTATGGGTAATGGAGCTAAAGGAATGGCTTCTGTGACAGCTTCAGGATTTATAAAGAATGGCGGAAATGAAAATTAGTTATTAAGAGCAGATGGTGGAATTGCTGCTTTTAATTGGGCAGGTTAGTCAGGACAGCCTACCTGGTTATGGGGAGGAAATGACTTTAATTCTTATTATGTATATAATCCTAGCAACTTTAGAGTGGCTTACGCTGCCTCAGCTGGAAACGCTGACACTGTCGACGGTTATCATGCAAATGGTCTTCTCACTGCTCTATCTAATTCTGATAAGGGAATTAGTATAACAGTTGGTGGAACTACTAAAAGTGTATCTAATATCAGTGTTAATTATGCATCATCTGCAGGCAATGCAGATACTTTAGATGGAGAACATGCATCTAATTTTGTTAGAGCTGGACGCTTTGAATCAGCTGATTTAAATAAGTTAGACACTTATTCATTTATTAAATCGGTTAATTCTACTAATAAAGATACTTCTCCTAAAGGTAATATTGGATGGTATAATGTTATTTAGGCAGTACACAGAAATGGAGCAAGTGATGGACCAGGTTATATAGGTTAGATAGCTTTAGGTATGACTATTAATACCGATGATATGTTCTTTAGAGGTAAGAGAACTGATCCTTGGAAAACAGTTATCCATTCAGGTAACTACACTGAGTTTATAAATAACTATTATTGGGCTAATGTTAAAATTTCTGCTTCTTCCTCAACAACTACTTCTCCTATAGTATCGAATTTGACTGCAACTAATTCCATTAGAATGAATAATATTTCACTAGAACATACTAATGAAATTAATAATATTACTAATGGCGGTTTACATTTAAACTATCGAAATTCAGGTAATGTTAGTTTATGCTAGGGAGGAGGTAGTGTGGGGATTGGAACTACCACTCCTTCTTACAAGCTTGATGTTAATGGTTAGATGAGAGCGAGTGGATTTCATCATTCTTCTATGGATAGCGATAATTATATGTTATTAGCAGGAGGTGGATATAAATCTTTTGGAGGAAGTTATGACAATCCTATATTTTTAGGATATTTAAATTTAGATCATGGCAATGATGATACTATAAGTAGTTCTTTCTATTGTTTAGGGTATTCAGTTCCATTTACTTATACTAGAGGAGGAAATTATTGTAGAATTTCTATTCCTAATACAACACATCAAGTATTTTATATTAGAGCAGCTATTGCTTCAGTACATTATTCCGGAGGAGGAATGGATACTTGGGTAGGTGATCATAGAAGCACTGGTGCTTGGTGGCTTCATTGCTATGCTTAGAGCTATAATGAAGTAAGAGTAAAAGGATTTCGTAATGCTAATAGTAATAATGATAGTTGGTGGGGTGGAAATCCTTTATATTCTAATAATGATGGAGCTAATAGAATCACTGTTTGTATATTTGGATATGTTACATTTAGATAACAATTATTAACTTTGATTTATTATAAAATAATATACAATTATATATGTTTTAATAAAAATAAATGATTTATGACTTTAAATGATGTTTTGACAAAGCAGAATCTTATTACAAAGGTTCTTTTAGCCAGTAATGGCAAAGAACTCCCTAAGGAGTTGAAAGTAAAGATTATGAGAATTAGAATGTCTTATAATAAGATTAAAAAACAGTTTGATGAAGATACACAAGAATTTAGTAAGCAAATTGTTTCAGATGAGTTAAGAGATTTAGCTAATAAGACAGAGCGTACTCCTGAAGAGGAAACTAAGTTTAATGAGCTGAATAATAAAGCTAATGCAGAATATCAGGAATATCTTATGCAGAAGGGCAATGAAGATATTAAAGATGCACCTGAAGATACATTTACAGAGGGTGAGTATGGTGATATTCTTGATGTAAATTCTGATGGTGAGTATGAGATTAATGGTCAGAAAGTAAAAGCTGCTGACCTTATGGAGGCTTTTTATGAATTATTTGTTAAGTAATGGAAATAACAAAACAAAACGAAATTTATCAAATAAATGATTCTACAGAGAAATATAATATCTCAGGATCTTTGAATATTAATTCAGACAATTCTTATTCATTTAATATTAGCATGACAGATGCTAATAATTCTAAGACTATGAGTTATTATAAAACAGTTACATCAGACCATATTGATGTAAATTATAATGCATCTAAAGATTCTGAGGAAGATTTACTTAATTATGTAAAAGATAATATGCAAGTTATTTCAGATAAAGTAAATAAACAATAAAATTTTTAAATTATTACGACTATGAAAATTATTAAAAAAATTTCTAAATCTTTGACTCCAAAAGAGTAGTACTTGGAAAAGTATGGTAAACATTTTACTATTAAATTAGCAGATTTTGCTAGTGAATAGATGGTTAATTCCGATGGAACTAATAAACATTGGGATGTTTCTGATGTAAAATAGATTATTGATGAATTAGGATATATTATCCCAATTAGTAGTACTATAGGAGATATTATTTATACTGCTAACATGGCACATGCAGATTTTTATCCTCTATTGTTAAAAGATGCTAAATCTTGTATAATATATGCTATGGAAGTAGCAAATGATAAAGACGGATACGAGGGTATTTAGTTTTGCAGATGGATGGCAGATGTAAAGAATAAAAATTTAGAAATTGATTGGAAATCTTTTATTTAAATTTAATTAACAAATAAAGTAATAAGGAATTATTAGAGGTGATGACTACGTAGTTATTATTTTTAATAATTCCTTATTTTTTATTTTGTCTGAACAATATTTAATATATATTAACAATACAATTAGATACTAGTATTTATAGATGAGTTTTTCCTTGAAAAATTGAGTAAATTATTTTTAATTATGAGCGACACTGTAGAAAAAATTTATTGTACTGATAATAATGATGCTTTATTGGCTTCTGTTATGGGTAAGAACAACAATGATCCAATGGCAATGGCTGCTATGTTAAACAACAATTAGTGGATGAATAATCCTTTTATCTATTTAGTATTCCTTATGATGTTTGGAAGAAATGGATTATGGGGAAACAATGCTAATGGTGTTTAGAATGCAGAAATTTAGGGATAGTTAAATGCTATTAGAAATCAAATGTCAGATAACTAGAATAGTAATCTATTAATGGATGCTGTTAAGGGTAATAATAATGCTATTACTTAGTTAGCAAGTAATCTTAACTGCGATTTTAATTCACTTAACAATGCTATATGCGCTGTACGTTCTGGAATACAGGATGTAGCTGGCAAAGTTGGATATTCTGCTGAGAGAGTAATCAATGCTGCCAACTTAGGTGATTTAAATATAGTATAGCAGTTAAAAGATTGCTGCTGCCAGACTTAGCAGAATTTATTAAAGATGGGTTATGAATAGCAATTAGCTACTGCTAATCAAACAAGTACTATAGCTAGTAAAATCTGTGACACTAACTATTCTTTAAATAATACTATTAACACATTAACTACTGGAGTAGAAAGAGGATTTGCATCTACAAACTATGCTACTAAAACACAAACTTGCGAAATATTAAGAGATAATCAACGTAATACTCAGCATATAATTGATACTCTTAATGCACATTGGAATCAAGATTTGCAGTAGAAATACAATGATGCTAGACTTGAACTTAGTCAAGTTAGACAGAATTAGTATTTAATTTCATAGTTAAAACCAACTACAACTACTACTGCATAAACCATAAGCCCAGGAAGTCTAACTTCTTGGGCTTTTTTATTATCACGATATGATATTTAGAGACATTAAACAACACAACAAAGTATACATTCTTGATAAAATGAATGTAACTATTAATGAGGGTATTGTTACTGCTGTAGGAATACCTCAACCTAATTTGGAAGGTAAAATAGTAATTGATGTTACTATAAATGTAAAAGATAAACAAGCTACTTATACTATACCTGAATAGCTATCTGTTACTAGAGCTAATAATTTAGTACTAGCAACTGATTAGAAAGATTTAATATAGGAACTTGAGACAATGAAGACTAATGCAAAACTTATTATAGATTCTGTAGATACATAGAAAACAATATTACAAAAGGCAGATAAGCTTCTTCTAGAACTCAATCCAGTATTAAAAGAAAAATAGCAAAATGAATAGAGATTTAGTAAAATTGAAGATTCTCTTTCTTAGATAGCTAAACTAATGGAGAAGTAGCAAGAAACTATTAATAATTTTATAAATGATAAAAGTTTTAGTAAAAAGGATTGCTAAAAAACCTAATTACACCATTGGTAAGTTATTTATCAATGGTGTTTTTTTTGCAAATACATTAGAAGACACTGACAGAGGTTTAACTTAGAATATGTCAGAAGATGAGATTAAAAAGAAAAAGATCTATGGCTAGACCGCTATCCCTACTGGTACTTATAAAGTAGATATGAATACAGTAAGTCCTAAATTTAAAAATCGTAGTTGGGCTAAGCCTTATAGTGGTAAATTACCACGATTAGTTAATGTTCCTGGTTTTGATGGAGTACTTACACATCCAGGAAATTAGCCATAGGATACATTAGGATGTTTATTAGTTGGAAAGAATGATGTAGTAGGTAAAGTAACTAATTCTGTATATTATTTTAATAAAATTATGACAGAATTATTAAAAGACCCTAATAACATAACAATAACAATAGAATAATATGGAAAAATTCTTTGGAAGAACTTATGAAACAGTTGGCAATGTTAGTGGAGATTTATTATTAAAAACTAGAGGAGGAGTAAAAGTTTAGATAGGTTCTAGTTTTATAGACCTAGTAAAAAATGGTAAAATAAATGTTGATATTGATATTATTAAAGAAGCTTCTTCTAAAGATAGTATTATTGATAATGGTTTTTATATAGTTAGAGATGTTTTATACGTAAAATATTAGGATACTGTACTACCATTAAATAGTGATACTGGGGAGAATCAAGTATCTTATTTACCTTAGTTAAATATTACTTAGGAGTAGCAAATATAGGCACAAAAAAATATTGGCATATATTATGATACTTTGGAAGAAGCTTAGTAGAATGTAAATAATGGATATTTTTATGTAAAAGAACATGGTATATATGTTATTAATAATCAAACCCTTGATTAGGTTTTAACTTTAAATTATTTAAATTCAAATGAATTAAATTTATCTTCAGCATAGTTTAATAATTTACATGTAGGTAAAGCCTTTTTACAGGAAAATTAGTTATCTTTAAATAATGACTTTGAATTGTTTTTAAGATCTCAAAAATTATTAAATATTAGTAATTCAGCGTTTACTATATACAATGGTTTATTATCTTCTAATATAAAGGATATTAATGGTATTTTTTAGTTATATGTCGATAGTACTAGCGGAGAATCTTATTTAAAAGTAGATCATATTATATGTTCTGATAATAATAAAAATTATCAAGCCAATATATGTAACACTCAATATTATATAAATAATAGTAATAATGTTATTAAATAGATAAATATTAGTGAGACTAAAGTAATTACTTTATATTTAAAGTATTCAGTACAATATAATCCTGAGGATATTTTACATGTAGAATTCGATAAAGATACTTATGATTTTATAATAGAGTCTTATAATTCTTAGAATAATACAGCAATAGTAACTTTAAAAGACACTTCTTTAGATCCATCCAACATAAGTCAACAAACTGTATGTTATTATAAACCTAAAGATACTTCTTTAATAGGGTTTACTATACAAAATAATACTATTACTTATGGAAATGATTCTAATAAAACAATATTAGGAATTCTTCCGGAAGAACTGTCTCTAGCAAATGGATTTTATTCTAACTGTGCAATAACAAAAAATCAAATTTTAATAACCCCAAATCTAGATAATCCAAATTTAACAAATACAGTATTTAAAAAATCTGATAATTTTCCTAGATTAGAAGAAGGGTGGGAATTACCTAAAGAAGATAACTCTCAAAATTTAGCTACTACTAAGTGGATAAATGCTACTAGATATATATTACCTGTAGCTACTACCAGTACTTTAGGAGGAGTTATGGTAGGCAATGGCTTATCCATTACTAGTACTGGAGTATTATCTGTAGTGGATAATTGGACTTCTACTTTAAATACTATTTCTAATAACGTGAGTACAAATACAAGTGATATTACTATATTAAAATCTTAGATAGCTAACTTACAAAAAGCAGTGAAAGATTTATAGGATAAATTAAAATCTTTAACTGAGTAATTTTGTTATTTTGACTTTTATTTTTTTTAACATAGTATAATATTATTAAATAATATACAATATGGCAATAGGAATTAATGATTTAAATGACGATTTGATGGATGACGTACTGATTCCTAATAACTAGGATCCAGGCAATGACTCTAATCAAGATAATAATGTCCCTAACAATGATAATGATGAGGACAAACATTAGGAAGATGAAGATGAAGACGTAATCACTGCGTTACTTAAAGAACAAAACATTACTGACCGAGATAAAATTTAGTACGAAGATGAAAATGGACAGATTCAAGAATTACCTTTTGATTCTCTGCCATTAGAAGATTAGTTGAATATTTTAAAAGGAACTCGTGAAGATACTCATAATGATTCTGACGATCTTGACGAGGACGAGATACAATTAATCAATTATCTTCGTAATAACAATTTAACAACTTAGCAATATGCCGATTATATTGCTTAGGAAGCAATTAAGAATTATCAGTAGGAATAGCCAGTCTCTTATAAAGTAGACGAACTTTCTGATGATGACTTGTACTTACTCGATTTAAAGAGTCGGGTTCCAGATGTTGATGATGAGACAGCCGCTGCTGCTCTAGATTCTGCTAAACAAAACGAAAGTTTATTTTCTAAATAGGTAGAAGGTATTCGTTCTGAATATCAACAAAAAGAGAGAGAATTAGCAGAACAAGAGTAGGCTCAAAAATAGGCTCAAGATTCTGAGCAACTTTAGTAGTTTCAAGAAGCTATTATTGGTTCCATAAACAACCTAGATTAGGGTAATGACTTTGCATTTAGTTTATCAAATGCTGATAAGTAGGAGTTATATAATTTTATGTTTTAGTAGGATGCTACTGGTATGAGTTATCTTAATAAAGCAATTAACGACCCACAAACTCTTACTAAAATGTCTTGGTATGCTCTTCACGGAGACGAAGCTATTGATAATATGCGGAATTACTATGAGCATTAGATGACAGAAATTCGCCGTACTTCTTATGCCAAAGGCTTAGAAGATGGTAAAAGTGGTAAGAAGACCGTAATATTCGGCCCTAAGGAAACAAGGAAGACTGGATTGGTCTCTAAACCTAATAAATATAAAAATATTTACGATTTACAAGATTAATTAAATTATGTTAGTTGCAAATTTTACTACACAAGTCCCTACTATGGGTAATACTAGAACATATGAAGATTTTTATAAGTTCTTAGGTGTAAAACCTGCTCGTTTGGGAATTGTTGCAAATCTCTATCCTTAGAACACTGCTGAGTATTTAACTACTTCACTTAAAAATGTTATTTATAATAACACTAAGAGTGGTAACAAGTTCCAGCGTTTGAACTCATTAATGTATGAATATGAGATTCAAACTAATCAAATTAAACGTATTGAATTCGCTGCCGTACCTACAGAAGATGGTGCTAATGGTACAGAAATTACTTTTGCCTTTAAAGAAAATTACTATCAAAAGTATGACATCTTTATGATTGAAGAGTCTAGACAGCAAGTTATTTGTATTACTAGACCACAGAGACGTGCTGATAATTATTGGGAAATTCAAGGACGTTTGATTGATGATGATTACAGCTCGGTACTTGATAAGGATGCTTGTCAGATTGGTATGTTGACAAGATTCTAGAGTAACTCAATGCCAGAAATGCATGAAGAAGGTTACTGCAAATATCAGAGCAATATTTCACGTTTCCGTGGATACATTACTCAGTTCCGTAACGATGAGACCTACTCAGCATTATATGCTGCTATGGAAGATACTTTTGTAAATATCTCTCAAGGTAAGGGTAATGGAGCTATGCAGGAGACTGTTTATAAGATGGACAAGAAGGAAAAAGTTCTGCTTGAGAACTTTATGTTCGTTAAGAATAACGGTCTGTTGTTTAATAAGAGTTCTATTGATAAGAATGGTAAGTCCACAATTCAGGACCCAACAACTGGTAGACCTATTTATATTGGTCCTGGTTTGATTCCACAAATTGAAGCTTATGCTGATAAGTATGCTTATAATAAGATGACAGTAGATGTTCTTAACACTATTGTTACTACAATGGCATAGAAAGCTAATAATCCTAAAGGAAATAAGTGGGTATTTGTTATGAATGAAAAAGCTGATGCTGATATTACTACAACTTTAGGAGAATATCTGCAGAGCTTCCATACAGACGGAACATTCTTATATTCTATGAAGGCTAATGGTGAGGTAGAAGTTGGTGCTAAGGGCTATACTTCTTACAATTATCTTGGTAACACATTAGTATTCACTGTTGATAGAGCTTTCTCTCGTGAATATGGTAACGAGAAAGGATTTATTGCTTGTATTGATTTAAGTCCAGATGATTCTACTGGTAAGCCAGGTGTAGCACAATTTACTTTCAAGAATGGTGAATTCATTCAGAATAAAGTACTTGGTGTAGGTGGTGCCGATGGTTTATCTTCTGGAGAAGTTTCTAGTGCTATTGCTGCTAGTAAACTTATTGTTTGGGGTTATGGAGGTATTGGTGTATTTAACCCATACAAGTCCTTCATTGCTCGCGAAGTTTAATAATAAAGACTACGTTAGTTTTACTATAAATATAGTAAACAACAATTATTAAGATAAAAGTAGGCAGACTATTCTGCCTACTTATATTTTGTATTTGATAATAAGAATTAATATGACATAGGAATATAATAATAATATTGTAATTTTACGTAGTGTTTATAGTAAAGTAGGTTCTAATATTACTATAAATCCATGTAGAGATAAAGAAACAGGTTCTTTCCCTAGCTGCGTAAGAAGAGTGGATGATAGAGGAAATATGATTCTATCAGAATCTGATAAAGAGAATTTGAGTGCTGAAAAGGTTTATTTAGTAGCTGAAAATGCTAAAATTAAAATTTATGATGGCATTCAGTTTAATCTTGAAAATATGAAAGATGCAGCTTTATGGGAATGTATTAAAAATTGTTCATATATTGCTCCTGACCGTTACGCTAAAGACTCTAATGGTAACTATTTAATTGATGGTACAATGGGATGGAAAAATCCTCATCCACGTTACGGTTTGGCAGAATATTATATTGAACATCCTGGACTTGATTCTGTACGTAGAGTTAAGAGAACAGAGACCTTGTCTAAGGCATTAAAATATATTATTGACGATAGTAGAGAAGGTCAAATTACTAGAGCTAAAGTTCTTGGTAAGAAGATGGATAATGTACCTAGTGCAGATATTACAGACTTCTTGATTCAAATTGCTATGAAGAATCCTGCTAAGATCATTGGTCTTTACGAAGATGCTCGTTCTAAGTTGCGCATTCTCTTAATTGATGCTCGTGAAAAGAATGTTATTATTGTAAAGGATAATTTACTTTGCTTCAATGATAATTATTTAGGTGCTACAGACGATGCAGCTATTAATTGGTTGTCAGACCCTACTAATGCTAAATTAAAGGGATTAATTATGAGAGCCACATATCCACAATTATACGTGCAAGCTGATAACACTATAACTCCTAAAGACACAAAAGACACAAAAGATACTAAGAAAACTAAATAATAAAATTTAGTTATGACTGCAAGACAAATACTTGAATCTTGTTTAATTGAATTATCTAAATAGCACGCTCCTAGCATGCGTTTAGATGAATTCAATTATTATATAAATAAAGCTGTTAATCAATACATAAATAAACGTTATAATATTTATGATATTAATCAGCAAACTACTGACGATTTAAGAGTATTAAAGGCTACCGCAGTTCTTACTCCTAAGGCTTCTGACATATATACTACAGCAGGTATTACCGAAGTTCAGAGTGATGCTTTATATTCAAATGCTAAAAATCCTTATGGAGCAGTGTTTGAAGTAAATCTTCCTGACGATTATCTGCACATGCTTAATTGCATTTGTATATATACTTTAAAGAAGTAGCACAAGTGTTGGAATGCTAATTCTGATGTAGCTTTTGCTGCTAAAAGACTTACTTCTGATAGTTGGTCTACAATTATGAATGATTTTTATAATAGACCTCTTCCTTGGAGACCTTATTACTACATTCATAACGTAAATACTTCTGATAAGCTTCCTACAAATCCTTATGTAGCTCCTGAAGATAAAGGACTAGGTACTGGAACAGATGGTTCTAAGAAATAGGATTCCACTGAAGGAGTAGCTAACTTTACTAGAACTATTAAAATTGGAACTGCTGATTAGTCAGTGGTAGAAAAAAATGCACCATTTAGATATGGTAATAGTTCTACTGTTAGATGCGAAATTAGATATGGTCATGATACTTCAGTGTTTGCATTAACAAAGGTAGCAGTTGATTATATTAAAGCTCCGTAGTTTATTAGATTAACACAAGAGCAAATGGATTTAACAGAGGATACTTCACAGATTATGGAGTTTCCAGATTATGTATGTCAAGAGATAGTAAACGAGTTGGTACATTTAGTTATGGAACACGACGGTGATCCTAGATTACAATCAAATATACCTATTTCACAATCTATTGCTTAGCCAGCTCAACAATAGGAATAGCCTCAATAGGCTCGTAGACAATAATTAAATTAATTTAAATTATGTTTTAGTTTACAACAACTACTGTAATTAACAGTGCTAAGGATTATACAAATCCAAGTGTGGACCTTTTTAAAGGAGACTCTAAGTACTTCGATGTAAAGAGAGTAAATAGATTTAAAGTAAAGAATATTCGTTCTGTTTACAAACAAGACCCAGTAGCTCAGTCTAATGCCGTAGCTACTATAGATATGGCTAAAGTAGCTGCAGTACTTAAGGCTAATAAAGCTACTAAAGGTACTTTTAGAGTAGAAATTTATGTACACTTAGCACAAAGTAATAATAACCCATTGTATTCTAATACTTGGGTTGTTAAAGGTCGTCCTTGGACTTTTGAGTTCTCAGCAACCTCTACTGAAGAAGCCGGAAATATCGTAGATAAGGTAATTAAAATGATTACTAAGTTTAAGTTGTTTACAATGGATACTGAACAGCTTAAAGCTACTAAAGAAAGTACTAAGTTGGTATTGACAGCACAGGATCCTTATCAGATTTTCTCTAAGGTAGAACTTCAATATTTTGATCCTAGTATTGGTACTACTACAGGATGCTGCACTCCTAGAGGTGAGTATGCTCCAGTTGAAAACTATGGAGTAACTGATGTAACTACTATTACTCCGGGTAATGAAGGCTTTGGAACATTCGAGTGGATTATGCGTAATCTCAGACTCCCAACTGCTGAGCAAACTAGATGGAACGCTCTTTATCAGGATGATAGACCTATGGTAGGTGCTACTTATACTCAATATACTTTAGAATATTGTGAGAATAGAGGTATTCTCGGCGGAGACGCTGTTGGTGAAGAAACTAAGAGTGTTACTACTCATGTATTCTTTGTAAATCAAGCTGTTAAAGATCAGTTTGAAGCAGCTCTCACAGCCGCTGGTATTACAACATTGGCTCCTACAGCTGGTGCTGTAGAAGTTGATGCTGCTGCAAAAGCTAATCAAGTAGCAGCTGATTTAACCGCATTTAAGGCAGAAGTAGAAAAAACTTATGCTAAAAAAGTTGGTGATTAATTTTAACTAATTAAATAAGAGGCGAAGGCAGTATTGCCTCCGCCTTTTTTATTATATATGATACTGGATAAATTAGTTTCAGCGATACATAATGATGTTGTTGCAGGATTGCGAGGTTATCATACTAATATGTCAATGTCTAGAGAGTAGACAGCCGATGATATAGTAGATATGAGACTTTAGGTAATAAAAGAGTATAGTTTAAAAGGAATATTACCTTATAAAGATTTACTTACTGAAATAAATTGCATTCCTGTAGATTGTAAAAATATAGAGAATTGTAGATGTAAAAAAGAATTTGGAACTCCTACTATGCATTTTGAAATACCTTAGTTATTAAATGACTATGGAGAATAGGCTATATAGTATATAGGTTCTACAGATAAATAGCTACCATTTTTATGGTACACTTCTTTACCTTCATTTACTTATAGTAAATATAGAAGACGTAAAGTTACTAAGCCTATAGTTTTTATAGATACTGCTCCAAATGAGAATGGTATGTATGATTGCTGGGTATTTAATGCCCCATTATTAAAAGAAGTTTCTGTTATAGCCATATTTAAAGATCCTAGACAACTTGAAAGATATAGTTGCTGTTCTTCTGAAACATTAGAAGATGATAATTTTAATTTTATTAATAATGAAATTAAATAGAGATTAACAAAATTAAAATTATATTATTATAGACAAGTTGCTCCACCAAACTTACCAAATAATCAAGAATATGCAGCTGGTTGATTTTCATTATCCATTAGTTCTTTTACACTAGATGTATGGTTTAGAATTAACTGAAGAAGATTACGAAGAATTAGCTTTAGTATGTTTTGAAACTATCGGAAATAAAAGAACTAGAGTTTATAAATATATAGGAAATATAGATTGCAATAACACTTTACCTCTTCCATGTAATTGCTACGAAGATGATATTGAGGCAGTATTATTTCCAGGAGAGGATTGGAATAGGACTACCAATAAACATTCTTTTGGAGATTTAAATTCCCATTGGACTGAAGAATATATTGAAGCTTTTAAACATAATACTAATATATTATATGGACATGGACATTTTGCTAAATTTTAGTATTGGGACCATGCCTTACATTTTGAAGATGCCGCAGGAATGCCTGTACTAGTAATATATCATGGAGAAATATTAGATGATAATGGACTTCCTGAATTAACTAATGATGAAGCAATAGCAATAGCTGATTATTGTGCATATTGGACATTATTTAAACGTTCTATAAGCACTAATAATCCTAATATAATGCAAATGGCTTAGTAGATAGAACTTAAGTTAAATAAACACTTAGATGCTGCAAGAGTGCCTAGTCATATTAATCAAAATGAAATGAATGAGATACTAGATGCCAAAGTAAGTTGGCATAGGCACAGCTATAACAAATCAACTAAAAGACAATGAATTATGCTTTAGGTTATGCTTTTACTTTAAAAGATTTATATACTAAATTCCCATTTTAGAAATTAAAATTTAATGGATGTTCTTTTGAAAATATATTTAAAACAGCTGATATGTGTATTATATGTTCTAGAATATTATGTTATTGTGTGTAGTTAGTAATAACTGACATTATAAGAAATAATACTACATTTGTATTACCTACTGGTAAAAAGTATGCTGAAATATATGTAAGAAGAACTTCTCAAGAAGAATTTAAATGTAGAAGATAGAAAGGCGGAGATTAGGATATTGATTTCTTAGAAACTAACTTTACTACTTATAAATTATCTTTTAGATGGATGGGAAAATATTTAATGAGATCTAAACCTTGTTATATAGGAACTTCTTTAAGAGATGAATTTATAAATAATATAAACAATGGTGTAAAATACTGTTAATGCAAGTAAAAACTTTAGATGATTATTATGAATAGGTTTATGCTAAATTTCCTTTCATTCCTCATTCTGATATATAGAGGATATTAAAATATGGATGGAGATATATTTATATAATTAATAGTAGGGGAGGAGATATACTAATTAATCGTCATGATTTTTGGTTTTATATGGGTAAAATATGTACTAATCCTCTACAACATTTTTATAAATATTATAAGAAATTAGCATTTAAGATAAGAATGTTAAGTATCTGGAATAAAAAGAAATATGATGGCTATTATTATTTTGGTATAACCAAATAGTAGTATGAGAAAATAGAATAGTCTAAAAACTCTAGAGGAAGACCTAAGACTAAGTTTAATTATGGAAATGTAATACTTTATAAATATTTTGAGGAATGCAAAGTGGCACAACCTTCTAAATCCTATTTTTATAAAATTCCTTACCCTTTAGATGTTGGTAGTACTAGATACAGAGCTAACTTTATAAGTAAAGATGCTATACTGATATATCAAAGAAATCCTTTAAAATTTGAAGATTTATCAGTTACTAATACTAAATATGAATTTGTAAATGCAAGCACAAAATACATTCAACGAAGGGATGGTATTAGATAATCATCCATTAATGACTCCTAATACGGTGTTAACAGATGCTTTAAATGCTACTTTAGTTACTATGAATGGTAACGAAATGGTATTACAAAATGATATGGGTAATGCTAAAGTAGAGAATGCTAAATTACCTCCAGGATATATTCCTGTTGGAATGAAAGAATATGGGGGAATTATTTATATAGCTTGTTATAATCCTTTAACAAATAAAGGTTAGATAGGCTGTTTTCCATCTCCTTAGAGATAGAAAACTGCTACACAAATATCAGAAGTAACTCCAACTTTTAAGTTCCCGGATGTTACTTATATAAAAGAAGAGAATGGAGAAGAATGGTATAAAATTAATAGTCTTTTAACTAAATGTGAAATATTCCCTAAAGGAACTATTATTAGATCCGGAGATAAATTCTCTGTAGGTTTACCTATAGCTAGTATGTTCGGTACTGATAATATTGATTTTACTGGAGAACATTATATATCTAATTATGATAATGTAGAAAAGGGATTAGTAAAAACTCCAATGAATAGAATGTATACTTTTGGAGTAGCTACTTTGGATAACAATGGACAATTACGTGATATTACTAATCAATTAAAACGTTATAAAGGAGGACAATAGATTTAGTTTTCTAATATTGATTCTGATTTATATAAATTTAATTGTGGATATTGGCAAAATGAAATGTCTACAGAAGGCAAGGATGGATTAGTATCTTCTGAGTTAATGGATTAGACAAGTGTTTAGAGTAAATTAAATACTTATAATAGTAAATTATTTGGTAGGTTGTTTTTATATGCTAAATATAATGCTATTGATAATGTAGACATAAGCATAGTTGGATATAAAAAATCTGAAATAACTAACAATATTAAGAATCCTATCTATTCTAATCCTAAATAGGATGATAATAATATTATTAAAATAGATTCTCCAATAGTTTTATTTATATATGCTAATTATAAATATAATTGTCCTGATGGTTCTGCTTTTTTAAATGATAAAAATTTAGCAAAACCTTAGGAGGGATATAGATATTACTTCGATAAATATGAGAATGATAGTATTATTAGAGGATTATTGCTAACTTTAAAAATAAATGGTAGTGTAACATAGGAGATGCTGGAATTCAATATTCCACAAGAGAATAATGAAAATTATACAACAGGTTATGGTTATCCTGTATATGATTCTATTACTAATTTATACTCTTTTTCTTAGTTATTTACTCTACCTATTAAATCCTCTTCAAATTAGATTATAGAATGGAGTGCTATCCCAATTATGCGATTTTTTGATAATGGAAAACCAATAAATGGAGGGCAACTCCCAGATAAAGAAGTTAATGGTAGTTTAGATACTGGTAATATAAACTCCGGAGTAATGAAATTAAATACCTGGAATTATTATATTAGTGGAGATAGAATAAATCTACGTTGGGGATATGAGTCTTATCCTAGAGATAATGATGTAATTAGTGATATTACTTTTAAATTTTATGATATAGCTACTAATGAAATAGTTTTAAATAATGATGGTACTATAAACACCGACAGCAGTACCCCTAGATGGACTTATATTACCAAGAATAGACTCAGCTATAATGGTACTTTTTCTGAAAATTTTGATATAAATAACTTTATATCTGATAAAGCTAGTACTAATATATTTGCTCCCAACAAATTATTTTATGTAAGAATTTCATACACTTATAATACTGTTACTAGAGAAGATTATAGATGGATGTTAATAACTGGATTATATAATCCTTCATATTGGGGAACTGAAGAATATTCGAGTATCTAGGATTACAATGATTTTTTAAAATGTTATTATATTTCATCAGATGGCAAATATTATATTTTTAATTATGGACGTACTGAATTAGATTTAAATATTGTAACCTAGGAAGGTCACTCTGTTGTAACCTATGAAGGTCATCATGTTGGAGGAATCTAGTATATAGAGAGTAAATATGGTACTTGGAAAGAAGTTACTAAAAACAATATTGAAGACAAATAGAGAATACCTGAGGAATATTATAATATGAAAGTTACTGCTTCTTTATAGAGTAATAATACCTTAGCTACAAATTATGTATCTTCTGGTAAATTTATCTCTTCAAATATAAATGACGTACCTAATTCTGTTAATGAAATTTATAAAACTTCAGGAAGTTTAACATCCACAATTTCTCTAAACAATAATGTTTCACATGCTCTGAATATTTCTAAATGGGTGCCTATTATTACAGAAGTAGAAACTAAGCATACTTCAAACATAGAATATGAAGGGGTTATAGAAGATTCTTAGAAATTACAATTAGAATTAAATGGTGTTAAAACTACTAATAAAAATAATACTATTATTACAACTTATACTGACACAATACTTAAAACTATATTTGGAGGAGCGGCTGGAGAATGCTCAATGCGTGTTCTAAGTTCTTTAAGTACTTTACCTGAATTAGTTTCTATAGCTCCAGAATCTTCTAAAATACTAGAACATTTTTATGCTATACATACTTTTATAAATTCCGATGGAAAATGTGATTTTAGAGTACATATTTGGCCTGTGTTAAGCGAATCGCAGTATTATGACTTAGATGGATTAACTGTGGTTTAGTGGGGAAATAATGAAGGACATCACGCTGGAAATGGACTAGTTAATTATGGAGGTAGAATTTTTACTAATTATGGAGACCGTTATTTAGACGTAAATAGTTCTTTTAAAGAATAGTTTGCTAAACTTCCAAAGAATTATAATATAATAGTTTTAGGAAGTTTGCCAGATCTTGGAGGAGATGATAAATATAATACTAGTAATACTAGTATAGTAAAATTATAGTAGAATGGATCTATGTAGTATGAAGTAAATGATTGGGATAGAGGAGAAGAATTCCCGGGTAATATTTTTGTGTTAATTAGAGATATAACTGGAGAATTTACTTTAGTAAATTATATTGATTATAATACCACTAGAACAGATATAAATGCTATAAAACCAGCTTGGAAGAATTTCATTGACCGTAATATTAAAGATTATAGTTATTATAATTCGGAATAGTCTTAGAAATTATATTCTATTATTAGTAATTAGTATTATAGTAAAGATTATAAAGTTTTTATTAACTACAATATTAAAGCATCTATTTCTAGTCAAATATTTAAGAAAGACTATTTATCTGTATTATAGAATTTTAAAAATTCTCAGGTAATGACTCTTAATATAGATGCTGAAAGTGATACTACATTAAATAATATTACCGCTGAAAACACTATATGTACAGTACCTTCAGCTAAACATTTCATAGAAGATATAGCAAATAATACATCTATAGCCTATATTGGTACAGAAGCTATTATTTAGTAGGATAGCGAAGGTAACCCTCTAAAAGAAGGAGTAGTGTATAAATATGTTAGTGGGAAAGGTTTAGTTAAAAATAATTAGTTAAAAATACAAGACAATATGTTATATACATGTAATGTAGGAACTAAATTAAAAACTTATCCACAATATGGGTGGAGTTCCAAAGATTCCTCGTCACATTGTACAGCAACTTTAGGAGGTATCTCAATGATAACTCTAAAAAATGGAAGTAATTATAATATATAATATGAATATTACTATTAAACCTTTTTTATATCAATTAAGTAACAAAGGTTATATGGCATGGGAATATAATCCATTCCATAATTTTAGAATTACTGATACTAAAATTGCTACTAATAATAAAGTATTAACATATAATATAAAAAATTAGTTCGATATTAGTATTAATACATTAAAGTTTAAATTAGTAAGAGCTAGTAGTCAAATAGTCTATGATTTAAACTTTCATACTAAGGAAGATTTAAAATGTTAGAGTATGTCAGATACTTCTTTAATGCATACTATAGAATCTGTTCCATGTATGAAATATACCTATTGTTATTTAGATAACACAGGAAATATAAATGAATAGATATATATTACTGAAGAAGTATTTTTTAATATAGATACTTGTTAGTACTCATTTCCTAACAGATATATTTTTAATTCTGATTCTTATATACGATTAAATTCTTCTCAAGTATTACCTAATAATGTTAATTCTATAAGTGATTTATATAAGTGTAAATTTAATATAAACGAACAACATAAAGTAGATTCTAATATTTTATATACTTAGATAGATTCTGAAGAATTTAGTAATGTAGAAGCTGGAAGTATTGTAGACTTAGATACTCCTTTATTAAATTTTGACTTAGAACATCCAGTTACTATGGATATATAGCCATCTTATGATGGCACTGTAAATGTCATTTTTAATGATAATAAAAACGTTCCTAGGTTAATTAATTCTAGATTTTCTACTACAGAATTAAATACTTACGAACTAGTTGATAGAGTTGGAGATAATGATACTAATATTTATGATTAGGATTCTTTTGATTTAGACTCTTCTTTGTATAAACGAATAAATAGTATTCCTACAGTTAAATTTATAGGAGTAAATTCTTCCGGACAATTAAAGGTAGGAAATTATAACTTTTATTTTAAATATTCTGATGCCGACGGTAACGAAACAGACTTTGTTGCTGATTCCGGGGTAGTGGCAATATTTAAAGGTAATGATTGCGACCCATTTTCTATTGATGGGGGAATTAGTGATGAAAATGCCTTTAAAACAGTATCATTTTAGCTCAATAATATCGATTACAGCTATAACTATATAACTGTTTATTACACTAGAAATACTGGTGATAGCTACCAAACTAGAAGTACTAAAGCTTATAAAATAAATGATAAGTATATAGTTAAACATTAGATTTGTACTATTAATGTAACTGGGTTAGAAGATTCTACAGAAATACCTATTTCAGAAATTAATAATTAGTTCTTTTAGGTAAATAAAGCTAAAACTAGTGTTTAGTGTTAGAATAGGTTATTCTTAGGTAATGTAGCTAAACCAGATACTCCATATAAAGATTTGACTGACATAAGTTTAAGAATGTTACCTATATTAAACAGTGTAGATTCAAAAAATACTATAGGTCAAGTAGAATATAATTATGTAGATGATAGTAGTCTTATTAATAGTTATGAATATTATAATACTAAAAATATATATTATAATGTAGGCTATTGGGATAATGAAATATATAGACTTGGAGTAGTATATATAATGTCAGATAACTCTTTATCAGAAGTATTTAATGTTAGAGGAGGTAACAATATTTATGATATTAACAGCTACACTACTGTAAGCAATTCAGAAATAAATCCTGAAAATTTATATGATGATACTGGTCAGAGATAGTATATAACGGTTGATGAAGATACAAATTGTATACATGGAGGAAAAGACTTAGAGAATGCTAAAGGAGTTGTAAAATTCAAATCTACAAATGAAAATAATACTGATGAATATTTATACTTTATAAAAGTTTTGGTGCCTACAGTAGTACTTAAATATTTAAAAGATACTTATGATATTAAAGGATTATTTTTTGTAAGATAGAAAAGAAATCCAACACTACTTGCCCAGGCTTTTACAATGTCTTATGATGCAGAAGCTCAGTGTCCAACTATTTATTGTAGAGGTACAAATTATATTGAGTCATTTTTAACTTAGAGACCAGTATAGACTACTAATAAAAAAGGAATAAATGGTTTAATAAATAGATATTTAGAAGCCAAACAAGCTGGTAGATTAATACATGATTATGATAAACATTTATGCATATTAAAAAATACTAAAAGTGATGGAGATATTGTAACTGCTATATGTCCTGAATTTATGATTAATTAGTCTCGGTATAACGCACTGTTTACTGGAACGGACTATGTTATTGAATCTGTAGGTAAATATGGAGGATTAGAATGGCGAGATAATAATCATAGAATGTATAATGCTATTGGCGGAAAAACTATAAATTATAAAGGTAAGGCTAAAATTATATCAGTAACCGATGATACTCCTTCAGTAGCTATAGATAATACAATTTTTAGAAGTAAATTAGGAGATGCTGAAGAAGCTTATTAGTTTAGATATATTGAAGCTAATAATAGATCTAAAAGTGATGCTTATAATTTAGTTAGAGGTATTTACTCCCCATATTTAGGAATTGTATCTAAAGGTAATATATCTTATAATTCTATAATAAATATTTATATTCCTGGGTACTCTGAATCTTAGATGAATAATTATTTCGCTATACGTTATGATGACAATACTGCTTACTATTCAATAGGAGATAGAATTGATATAAATACTGCTATACATGATTGGAAACACTTAAATGATGTTACAGATAATCCTTATTAGTATACTACTTTAGCTAGAGGAGACTGCTATTTATGCACATTTACTCATAGATTAAATCGTAATTTTGCAGATTCTTCTAATCCTTATAATGATGAGATATTAGATGAAGATACTTGGAAAAATAATTACGATGCTAATAATTCCGAAAAATTATAGAGAATAAATAGAGGAGATGTAAATGCTGTATAGCTTGGTAGTTGGATTACCTTTAAGTTAAGAAGTTCTACTAACTTATCAATACGTTCTATTGATGA
>ERZ773186.166-NODE-166-length-66224-cov-55.018543_pt1 | contig 66224 bp, 60 predicted proteins | sample MGYA00581000_ERZ773186 | MGnify/ENA primary metagenome ERZ773186 (study PRJEB29015, sample SAMEA2737752) | human gut metagenome | biome: human gut; feature: human-associated habitat; material: faeces | place: China | collected 2012 ...
CGTGAGGGAAAGGTGAAAAGAACCCCGGGAGGGGAGTGAAAGAGAACCTGAAACCGTATGTCTACAAGCAGTCGGAGCGAAAGCGACGGCGTGCCTATTGAAGAATGAACCAACGAGTTACGTGCACTAGCGAGGTTAAGTGGAAGACACGGAGCCGAAGCGAAAGCGAGTCTTAATAGGGCGGATAGTTAGTGTACGTAGACCCGAAACCGCAGTGATCTACCCATGTCCAGGTTGAAGCGCAGGTAAAATTGCGTGGAGGACCGAACCTGTGAGCGTTGAAAAGCTTTAGGATGAGATGTGGGTAGAGGTGAAATTCCAATCGAACGCGGAGATAGCTGGTTCTCCCCGAAATAGCTTTAGGGCTAGCCTCAAGTAGTAAGTATAGGCGGTAGAGCACTGATCGGGCTAGGGGCCATAAAGGTTACCGAACCCTGTCAAACTCCGAATGGTTATACTGTAGAGCTTGGGAGTCAGACTACGAGTGATAAGATCCGTGGTCAAAAGGGAAACAGCCCAGACCACCAGCTAAGGTCCCCAATGTCGTACTAAGTGGAAAAGGATGTGGGGTCTCTAAAACAACCAGGATGTTGGCTTAGAAGCAGCCACCATTTAAAGAGTGCGTAATAGCTCACTGGTCGAGAGACCCTGCGCCGAAGATTACCGGGGCTAAAGTACGAAACCGAAGCTGTGGCTACGACATATGTCGTGGGGTAGGGGAGCGTTCTGTGAGGGCTGAAGTCGTTCTGTAAGGAACGGTGGACTTCACAGAAGTGAGAATGTTGGTATGAGTAGCGAAAAGAATGGTGAGAATCCATTCCACCGAAAGCATAAGGATTCCTGGGCAACGATCGTCGTCCCAGGGTAAGTCGGGACCTAATCCGAGGCATGGAGCGTAGGAGATGGACAACTGGCAGATATTCCAGTACCGGTAATGATTGTTTGAGCGATGGAGTGACACAGGAGGGCAGGCAGGCAGGAGATTGGTTGTTCCTGTACAAGCGTGTAGGATGGGACGCAGGCAAATCCGCGTCCTGTGAGTCTGAGGCGTGATGTGGAGGTTCCGGAAACGGAACCGAAGCTGCTGACCCCACACTGTCGAGAAAAGCTTCTAGTTAGAGAATTACCGCCCGTACCGTAAACCGACACAGGTATGCGGGGAGAGAATCCTAAGGTGCGCGGGAGAACCCTCGTTAAGGAACTCGGCAAAATGTACCCGTAACTTCGGGATAAGGGTAGCCGCTGTTGTGAAGTCTGAACAGACGGAGCATGAGGCGGTCGCAGAGAAGAGGCCCAAGCGACTGTTTACCACAAACACAGGTGCCTGCTAAAGAGAAATCTGACGTATAGGTGCTGACACCTGCCCAGTGCCGGAAGGTTAAGGAAGGATGTCCGGAGCAATCCAAAGCATTCGACCGAAGCCCCGGTGAACGGCGGCCGTAACTATAACGGTCCTAAGGTAGCGAAATTCCTTGTCGGGTAAGTTCCGACCCGCACGAAAGGTGTAACGATTTGGGCACTGTCTCAACGAGGGACCCGGTGAAATTGAAGTACCTGTGAAGATGCAGGTTACCCGCGACTGGACAGAAAGACCCCATGGAGCTTTACTGTAACCTGACATTGGGTTCTGATACATCACGTACAGGATAGGTGGGAGGCATGGAAGCGAGGACGCTAGTCTTCGTGGAGCCGCCGTTGGGATACCACCCTTGATGTATCGGAATTCTAACCGTAGGAGTAACGAAACTCGGGACAGTGTCAGGCGGGCAGTTTGACTGGGGCGGTCGCCTCCCAAAGAGTAACGGAGGCGCCCAAAGGTTCCCTCAGCGCGGCCGGAAATCGCGCGAAGAGTGTAAAGGCAGAAGGGAGCTTGACTGAGAGCCAAACACGGCAATCAGGTACGAAAGTAGGGCTTAGTGATCCGGTGGCATCCAAGTGGAAGGGCCATCGCTCAACGGATAAAAGCTACCCTGGGGATAACAGGCTAATCTCTCCCAAGAGTCCATATCGACGGGGAGGTTTGGCACCTCGATGTCGGCTCATCACATCCTGGGGCTGAAGTCGGTCCCAAGGGTTGGGCTGTTCGCCCATTAAAGTGGTACGTGAGCTGGGTTCAGAACGTCGTGAGACAGTTCGGTCCCTATCCATCGCGGGCGCAAGAGATTTGAAGGGGGCTGCTCCTAGTACGAGAGGACCGGAGTGGACGAACCAATGGTGTACCAATTATCTCGCCAGAGGTATAGTTGGGTAGCTACGTTCGGAAAGGATAAACGCTGAAAGCATCTAAGCGTGAAACCAGCCTTAAGATGAGATCTCTCATAGAGCAATCTAGTAAGACACCTTGGAGAAGACGAGGTTGATAGGTCGGGAGTGTAAGTACAGTAATGTATTCAGCGGACCGATACTAATATGTCGAGGGCTTGACTTGAAGCAAGGACCCGATTTGTCGCAAGCAAAGCGAAGCGAGAAATCGAAAAGGTCGTGCAAACATCGAAAACAGCGACTGAATAAGGAGCGGTTTTTGATGAAGAAGTCAGCTTAAACAAAACGTTAAAAAGAACTTAACGGTTCATTCTTCTGTTGAAGTTTTGAGGGTACAAACCTCAAAATTAAATAATCCGGTGGTGATGGCTAAGGGGATCCACCTGTTCCCATCCCGAACACAGTAGTTAAGCCCTTATACGTCGAAAGTACTTGGCTGGAAGCGGCCTGGGAGGATAGATAGCTGCCGGTTAGAAAAAAGACATGTCATGTGACATGTCTTTTTTCTTTTACCGTCAGCTATCTTATGACCAGCAGCGGGCCTGGCTGCCCAGCCACCGCATTTGAAGAAGCAACGCGACGAGCAAATGCGTTTGTGGCGAGGCGTATCGACGAGCTGATGTAATCAGCTTGTCGATTGAGGATAGAATCTACGATTATGCAGTAAAGTCGGTAGCGGCAACTTCTTAATGAAGTATTGCTGCAAGGAGTATTTTTGGAGGGATAGATAGCCATGCTTGAAGGAGCGAAGCGACGCGCAAGCATGTGTCAGGCTTACTACCGTACTTCTTATATTCGCGCGAGATATATCGTTTCGGTCAGGAGCAATTTTCCAGTGCCCAAAGGGCACGACGCAAATTTCGCATGGAGCCAGTACGAAACTGCGGTAAAATTTGTCAGAGAGTAACATTTTGTTACGTACCCTTGTTTCTATGGTTCCAAATGCTCATTCGCTAAAATTGCTATTCCCTACACGATATACCTCTCGCTCAATTTACCAGAGTTCTATGTGTGACAGCCAATCAGCATCCTCCTGCGTACTCACTTCTTGGATACGCACGCAAGAATGCAACACTTCGATGATTCCGGACACTTATTCGTTGAAATTGCTCTTCCTTGCACGATATATCTCTCGCTCAGTTTACTATGATAACAGCCATCTTACATATTATTAATACTTTGTCAACAGCGTCAAAATTGCATCTGTCGACGTTTAAGGCTATTTGTGTTATAATATAGAGCAGTATTTGAGTAATAGAGATTAACGGATTTCCCGTATTAAAGGAGTAACTAAAATGCGTATTGTAATAGCTGGTGCAGGCAAGCTTGGCTTTAGTATTGCGCAGCTTTTAGCTGAAGATCAGTTTGATGTAGTAGTTGTAGAAATCGACCCCAAGCGCAAGGACGTCATCCAAAATACTTTGGACGTACTGGCGATTGAAGGCAACTCCTGCAACCCTACTACCTTTGCTGATCCTGATATCAGTGCTTCCGATGTGCTTATCGCCTGCACAGATAGTGATGAAGTAAATATGGTGACCTGCCTGATGGCCAAGAATCATGGTATTAAGCATACCGTTGCCCGTATCCGCAACGTGGATTATGCTATCCATTCGCCGGAAATGCTTAAGGATGATATGAAAATTGACCTCGTAATCAACCCTGAGCGTATTACCGCAGGTGAAATCGACCATATTCTGATGACACCCTCTGCATTGAACGTAGATGACTTTGCTGACGGCAAGGTGCGCATGTTCGAAGCTAAGGTGAAGGAGGATTCTCCAATCGTTAATATACCGCTGAAGGATTTGAATATTCCTAAGGATATCCTGATGGCCATGGTTTTCAGACGTCATCAGATGATAATTCCTCATGGTAATGATTACGTAATTCCGGGCGATAACGTTTACTTTGTAGGCAAGCATGAAGCAATCCGTGAGTTTGAAAATTCCTTCTCCAATACTTATGAAAAGCTGGAGAAGGTTCTCATCATCGGTGCAGGCCGCACAGGTCGCTTTTTGGCTCCCATGCTGGAAAAGCAGGGCATTCAGGTAAAGGTTATCGAAAAGGATAAGGACCGTTGTCAGCTTTTGGCTGCTAAGCTGAAGCGAGGTCTGGTTTTGTGCGGTGACGGTACCGATATCGACCTTCTGATTGAAGAGGGCGTTTCGGAAGCAGATGTTGTTATCTGCCTAACTGAGGATGATAAGCTGAACCTGTTGCTGGCACAGCTTGCCAAGCATCTGGGCGCACGCAAAACTATCGTGCGTGTTGCGCGTAACGAATATATTGAGCTGATGGAAAAGGTTGGCGTAGACATCGTACTGTCTTCGCGTCTTTTGAGTGCAGGCGAGGTGCTGCGTTTCGTCCGCAAGGGTGGTATTGTATCAGTATCCCTGCTGGAGGGCGCACAGGCCGAGGCTCTGGAAATAATCGTCGGCGAAAACAGCGATGTAGACGGTGTGGCAGTGCGTGATATGAACCTGCCGCCGGAATGCTTGCTGTGTGCTATTGTACGTGGTAATGAAGCCTATATTCCTAATGGTAATACTGTACTGCATGCCAATGACCGTGTTATTCTCTTCATTAAAAGTGAATTTTCCAAGACTACAGTACCGTTATTTGAAGGCCGGGGCGCTTAACTATGGATTCAAGGCTTGTTAACCGTTTATTAGCCAAGCTGACAATAGCATTTTCCTGTGTATTGCTGGTGCCACTGATTGCTGCATTACTTGCAGATAGGGAGCATATATGGATTTTTATATTTACGCTGATTACAACGAGCACTATCGCTTCGCTTTTTAACCTCTTTGGCAGCAGAAGACCGCGTCAGCGCCTGCGTGTGCGTGAAGCCATTGCGGTCGTAGGCTGCGGTTGGCTGCTTGTCTGCCTGATGGGTGCGCTGCCGTATTTGTTTTTAAATCCGGCGGATCCGATTGCAGCGGTTTTTGAAAGTGTTTCCGGTTTTTCTACTACCGGTGTTACTACCGCACTTTCTTTTAACGATTTTCCGCCCAGCATCCGTGTCTGGCGTTGCTTAACGCACTGGACAGGCGGTATAGGCGTTATCATGTTGTTTATTATCATCATGCCGCAGATGAACAGCGGTACAAGCTACCTGTTCAACGCAGAGCTTCCGGGCGGTACGGCTGAACGTACTCTGCCGAAGATCAAGGAATCTGCTATGATGATTCTCTTAATCTATGTTATTTTAACAGCAGTGGAAGTTGCTTTGCTGTTGCTTGCAGGCTTGCCTATATTTCAGGCATTGAACCTGGCGTTGGCAACTATGGCGACAGGCGGCTTTTCATATTATCACGACAGCCTGATCTCCTTCAGGTCTGTTTATGTCGAGATTATTGCTATTGTTTTTATGCTGATTGCCAGCATGAACTTTTCTTTGTATTATAAAATCTGGCGTGGTGACTGGGCATCCGTGCGTCAGGACAGCGAACACAGATATTATCTGTTGATACTCACAACAGCGGCTGCACTTATCTGTGGCAATCTGTATTTTTCCGGTTATATGGATTTTAACGGCGCTCTTCGTCACAGTATTTTCCAGGCTGTGTCTATCGGTAGTACAACAGGTTATGCGTCTGATGACTATAACAACTGGCCAAGCTTCAGCCGCAGCGTTCTGCTGATGCTGATGTTCATCGGCGGCTGCAGCGGTTCAACCGCAGGCGGCATCAAGATTACACGTCTTGTTATTCTGCTGAAGGCAGGCTGGGCGGAGCTGTTGCGTACCCTGCACCCGCGCATTGTTTATTCCATCAGAATGGGTGAGCGCGAAATCAACCCGATTATCGTCGGTAATATTACGCGTTTTTTCTTCCTGTATATTTTGGTATTCATTGTGCTGACTATCCTGATTTCCCTGTCGGGGATACCGATAATGGAATCAATGGGCTTGATTGCTGCCTGTATGAGCAGTGTAGGTCCGGCCTTCGGCATTGTAGGCCCGACGTCTACCTATAATAGCCTTTCGGATTGGGCACGTTTCATCAGCATTTGGGCGATGATTTTGGGACGTCTGGAAATTTTTACGCTGCTGGTTATCATGCGCCCGGATTTTTGGCGCGATAAGCAGAATTGGTAACGGCAGGAGGTATAGAAGATGAATGCAAAGGTTATAATATATCTCCTGGGAAAAATTTCTGCCGGCCTGGCAATTGCACAGCTGTTGCCGCTTTTGATGTCTGTTGTTTACGGCGAATATGCTACCTCCAGAACCTTTATCTTTTCCATAGCGGTAGCTGTTATTTTGGCCAGGATCTTTGATTATTATGGTGACGGTAGAGGAGCACGCAATTTATCCGTGCGCGAGGGTATCGGCACGGTATTCTTTTCATGGCTTTTGGCTGCTGCCCTGGGCGCGCTGCCTTATTGCTTTGACGGCATTTTGAATCCCGCCGCCGCCTACTTTGAAAGTATGTCCGGACTGACCACTACCGGCGCAACGGCGATTGCCAATCTTGACATAGTATCGCGCAGCTTGCTTTTGTGGCGTACGCTGACGCACTGGATTGGCGGTATCGGCATCATCGTGCTGTTCGTAGCGCTGCTGCCGCAGATTGCCGGTGGTGCTGTGTATCTTTTTAATGCAGAGGTCAGCGGCTTTTCCAACAGCCGTATTCTGCCGCGTATCCGTACAACTGCAGTAGCGTTGTTCTATATCTATCTGCTGTTTACGATTATTCTTACCGGTATGTTGGCAATTTTGGGCATGAGCACCTATGATGCTGTCAATCATGCCTGCTCTGCGATTGCTACAGGCGGGTTTTCTACCTATAATGACAGCATTGCGCATTTTCACAGTGCGGGTATTGAGATTGTTACTGGTCTGTTTATGATTTTGGCGGCAGGCAACTTCGCCTTATACTATCAGGTTACGCAAATCGGCCTGAAGGTTTTGTGGCATGATCTGGAATTCAAAAGCTACATTGTGTTGCTGACTATTTTCACTGTTTTAATCAGCATCAACATCATTATGGTGAATGGCTACAGCGTGGCAGACGGCGTACGCGAGGCTTTCTTCCAGGTGGCTTCCTTCGGCAGTACCACGGGTTATGTTTCGGCGGACTACGACCAGTGGCCGTCTTTCTCTAAGCTGATTTTGGCTGTAACCTTCCTGACAGGCGGCTGCGCAGGTTCTACTGCCGGCGGTATTAAGGTCTGCCGTTTTATCGTACTGCTGAAAACAGTTATGGCGGAGCTGCGTCGCACTATGCATCCGCAGATGCTGCTCAACGTTTACTACGCTAAAAGACGTCTGCCGACAGAAACGATTATCAACGTCAGCCGTTTCTTTTTCGTTTATGTTCTGGTTATCGCAATTTTAACTATGCTGCTATGCTTAAGCGGTGTAGATGTAGATGAGGCAGTTTTCGGCGTGGCCTCCTGTATTTCCAGTGTCGGTCCTGCGTTTGGCAGTATCGGTGCTACGGGTAACTATGCCGGTGTTACCGGTATGGGACAGCTTACGCTGGCGTTGGCTATGCTTTTGGGACGCTTGGAGCTGTTTACCGTGCTGGCCTTGCTTCGCGGTGAATACTGGCTCAGTAGCAAAAGATGGTAAAGTGAATATTGTTTGATGAATAAAGCAAATCCGACGTGCTGTGGGAACGGTGCGTCGGATTTTTTCGCCTAATCCTGCCTTCTCCCGAAAAACTGTAATATGCGTTACAATTTTAAGTGAATTTAAAAAATTATGAGAAATTTTTCACAAAAAGCAGGATAAATGGGCAATATCAGCGAAATACTTATCATAACAAATGCCTGATAAAGGGGGATTTATCATGAAAGAGTACACTGGAGATAAGATTAGAAATGTGGCCATTGTGGGTCATGGTGGAGCAGGAACCACGTCCGTTACCGAAGCCCTGCTGTATCGCAGCGGAGCAATCAGCAGAATGTGCAAGGTTGAAGACGGTGCTACCACCACTGACTATGAACCCGAGGAAATCAAACGTAAGGTCTCCGTTAACGCCACTTTGGCACCTGTTGAATGGCGTGATACCAAGATTAACTTCATCGACACTCCCGGCTTTGCTGACTTCGTTGCCGAGGTCAAAGGAGCTTTTAGAGCAGTAGACAGTGCGTTGATCGTGGTTTGCGCAACCAGCGGTGTACAGGTTGGTACCGAACAATGCTGGAAGCTGGCTGAAGAAGCCGGTTTGCCGCGTATCATTTTTGTCAACAAGATGGATCGTGAGAACGCTGATTTTGATAGCATTTTGGATAACCTGCGTGGTAAGTTCGGTAAGCATGTACTGCCGTTACAGCTGCCTTTGGGCAAGGAGGAAAACTTCCAGGGTATTATAGACCTTTACAAAATGAAGGCCTATCGTACCAACGGTAATGGCTCCGATGAAATAGAGATTCCGGATGAGTATAAAGAGGCTGCTGCTGCTGCCCACGAAAAGATGGTAGAGGCTGCGGTTGAAGCAGATGACGATTGCATGATGCGTTATTTGGAAGGAGAAGAGATTAGCGACGAGGAAATTATGAAATGTCTGATTAAGGGCATTCGTCAGGCTATCATCTATCCTATGCTTTGCGGCAGTGCCTACAAGAACATTGGTCTTGGTCGGTTGATGAACGCTATCATCGACTTTACCTATCCGGCAATTTTGAACGACTATATCGTTATGGATAAAGAAACCGGCGAAGAAGAAGTGCGTGACGCCAATGCTCCGATGGCAGCGTTGGTATTTAAGACAACTTCCGACCCCTTTGTTGGCCGTCTAAGTTATTTCCGTGTATTCTCAGGCTCAATTAAAGCAGATAGCGTAGTTTATAACTCCCGCCGTGAAGAAGAAGAGCGTATTGCTAACATCTTCACAATGCGTGGTAAGGCTCAGATTCCTATGAAGCAGGTTCCTGCCGGTGATATCGGTGTAGTTGCCAAGCTGCAATATACCTCTACCGGTGACACCCTCTGCGACAAGAATTCTGAGGTTGAATTCCCGCCCATTAACTTCCCGCTGCCGATGTACACCAGAGCAATTTACCCGAAGAAAAAGGGTGATGAGGACAAGATCATGTCCGCTCTGAATCGTCTGATGGATGAAGACCCGACGATTATCGTTACCAAGAACCCTGTTACCAAGGAAACCTTAATCAGCGGTATGGGCGACCAGCACATTGATATAATCATGGAGCGTATGCAGCGTAAATTTGGTGTTGAGGCTGTTCTCAAAGCACCGATTATCGAATATCGCGAAACTATTCGTGGCTCTGCCGAAGTAGAAGGCAAGCACAAGAAACAGTCCGGCGGTCATGGCCAGTATGGTCACGTAGTTATTAAAATGGAACCCCTGCCGCCCGGAGGTGGATTTGAGTTTGTAGATAAGATTTTCGGTGGCGCAGTACCTCGCCAATATATCCCTGCTGTTGAAAAGGGTATGCGCGAAGCTATGGAAAAGGGTATCCTTGCAGGCTATCCGGTTGTAGATATGCGTATCACCCTGCTTGATGGTTCGTATCATACTGTCGATTCCTCTGAAATGGCATTTAAAACTGCTTCCAATATCGCCTTCAAGAAGGCCATGGAACAATGCAAGCCGGTGTTGCTTGAGCCTATTTACAGCTTAAACGTAACCTGTGCCGATTCTATGATGGGCGATGTTATCGGCGATTTGAACTCTAAACGCGGTCGCATTCTCGGTATGCAGAGCGTAGAAGACGGCTTGAGCGTAGTTAATGCTCAGGTACCCTATGCAGAGATTTCGGAATATGCCGTAGACCTCCGCGCAATTACCCAAGGTCAGGGAACCTTCGAAATGAAATTCGACCATTACGAAGACGTTCCGCCTAAGATGGCAGAAAAAATTATCGCTGAACATAAGGAAGCATAATTAAACCTGCGACAACTGAATAAAGCGTTTATGGGCCTGCCGCCTGACGTGAGTCAGCCGGCAGGTTTGCTTTGGGTAGAAAAACATTTGGGGGAAGCTTCGTGACAGTTCAGTTTGATTTCAGTATGCTTTGCGACAATAATACTGCAGCCGCTGCTATTGACTAAGCGGAATAAATATGCTAAAATCTACAGTTGAGTACGAAAGATGATCGCGGCTGGCTTTAAGTCAGATGAGGAAAGTCCGAGCTCCACAGGGCAGGATGCCGGATAACGTCCGGCGAGGGTGACCTCAGGGATAGTGCCACAGAAATGTGTACCGCCTGCATTTGCAGGTAAGGGTGGAACGGTGCGGTAAGAGCGCACCAGCGGTCTGGTAACAGGCCGGCTAGGTAAACCCCATCCGGAGCAAGACCAAATAGGGGAGGGATGAAGCTGCCCGCTGAGCCTTCCGGGTTGTGTCGCTTGAGCTTGCAGGTAACTGTAAGACTAGATAAATGATCATCACCGCTTCGCGGAACAGAACTCGGCTTATTGAGTACTCATACCTTGCAAAACGGCTGCCTGATGGCAGCCTTTTTTGTCTGATTTTATTTGAGCAGATTTTTTGGCAGAAGAATAAGTGGTGTAATATAATGAAGAAAAAAGTTTCTTTGGTAGTGCCGGTATTTAATGAAGAAGATAACCTGCACGAATTTCACAAGCATGCTACCGCTGTTATGCAGCAGGAAGCCTATGATTACAATATTATCTTTGTTGACGACGGTTCGCGTGACAGCAGCGCGCTGATTCTGGCAGAGCTGGCGGCGCAGGACGAGCATGTGGAGGCCTATCTTTTGAGCCGTAACTACGGTCACCAGATGGCGCTTACCTGTGGACTTGATCATGCCGACGGTGACGCGGTTATTACGATGGATGGAGATTTGCAGCATCCGCCTGAGCTGATTCCCGAGCTTTTGCGCCTTTGGGAAGCAGGCAACGAGATTGTGCAGACCAAGCGCATGGCTACGGAGGATGCGGGCTTCTTCAAGAACCTGACATCCGCATCCTACTATAAGCTTATCAACACCTTATCTAAAGTAGAAATTACTCCCGGCGGCAGTGATTTCCGTCTGATGGACAGAATTGCGGTTGATGCCTTCAAGCTGTACCGCGAGCGTGCGCGTTTTATACGCGGTCTGGTAAATACACTCGGCTTTCACGTTGCTGTGGTGGAATTTGTAGCACCGCCACGCTTTGCGGGACGTTCCAAGTTCAACCTGCACAAGATGCTGCACTTTGCGCTGGACGGTATTACAGCCTTTTCCAACCTGCCTTTGCGCTGGGCTTTTTACATCGGTATTGTTTTCGGTATGTGCAGTATTCTGCTTTTGGGCCATGTTTTTTATGTGAAATTTGTGACCAACGATGCCGTTCCGGGGTGGGCAACTACTACAGTCAGTGTTTTGTTTCTTGGAGGAATTCAGCTTGTAGGGATAGGTATCCTGGGCGAATATATTGGGCGTATCTTTGAAGAAATCAAGCATAGACCACTATATTTAGTGGCGCGCCATCTGCAGAACTGTAACAAAATAAACGAAAATAAAGCAAAATAAGCGCATTAATATTATAACAAATTAGCATTTTACAGAAACGGTATTTTGTGGTATAATAAGTATGTCTTAAAAAAGAAGAAAGGATGTAGGTGCCAGTGGTCAAACGCAAAGTATTAGTTTTCTGTATGACAGTTTTGTTTAGTTTAAGCTGTGCTGTAACAGCTTTGGCTTCCTTCCAACGCGGAGACAATGGGCAGGAAGTAGTGGCGATTCAAAAGAGATTGCTAGAATTAAGTTATTCTATTAATAATATAGATGGTGATTTCGGTCCCGAAACTGAAAGAGCTGTTAAAAACTTCCAAGCTGATAAAGGATTAGAGGTTGATGGTATTGTAGGATCAGCTACTTATAGAGCGCTGATGAACAGGGAGATGCCTCCTAATCGTAGCAATTCCGTTGTACGCAACGTACTGCGTTCTGCTTACAGTGTCATCGGTACTCCATATGTATTTGGTGGAACTACTCCTTATGGTTTTGACTGCTCCGGCTTTACCCAGTATGCATTTGCCAGAGCCGGTATATATCTGCCGCGTATGGCTGACAGCCAGTTCTACTCCGGCCGTCAGATTTCCATGAGCCAGCTTCGTCCCGGCGATTTGATTTTCTTTACCACATATGAACCGGGTGCTTCTCATGTTGGTATTTATGTTGGTGACGGCAACTTCATTCATGCAGGCACCAGCACCGGCGTAACTGTTTCTTCCGCATTTACCGGCTATTGGGGCGCACGTTATTACGGCGCTTGCCGTGTTCTCTAAGAGTTTCAAGCAGATAGGCTTCGGCTTATCTGCTTTTTCTTATGAAAAGTATTGGAAATTTTATTTATTTATGATATAATAAAACAGGTTATTGGTGTGGGTGATTCATTCTTAATTGACAAGATGGTTAACTCCTGACGGTCCCGCCGCTGTGAAGGCCTTGTGTCTAAGTCAGCAGTCAGCCCATGCTTTATTCTGAATCCACGGGTGATGGAGGCAGTTGAGTTTGCTAATTGCATGGAATAATTGTCATTAGTTAATTCTGTCTTTATGGCTTTTGTCGGATTCGGCAGAAGTCTTTTTTTATTATTGATAATCCCTGTCAGATGGGAAAATTAATTGTGAAGGAGCTGCACTTTGGAAGAATATCAGTTTTCGCAAGGAAAGGTTTTGCGTTGTGGTTATACTACCGGCAGCTGTGCAACGGCCGCATCCAAGGCAGCAGTAATCATGCTGCTGACAGGCGAGCGCGTTGAAACTGTGCGCATTGACACTCCCAAGGGCATCGTACTTGATCTCGAGCCTTTGGATGTAGAGATGACTCCGGATTACGTCAGCTGCGCAATCCGCAAGGATTCCGGTGACGATCCTGATGATACTAACGGTGTACTGGTTTATGCCAGAGCCGAAAGGACTGATGGCAGCGGTATTGAGCTGGATGGCGGCGTAGGCGTAGGCAGGGTGACTAAGCCAGGTCTGGCATGTGCTGTCGGCGGACCGGCGATTAATCCCACGCCGCGCAGAATGATTACGCAGGAGGTTGGCAAGGCTATGGAGACTGCCGGTTATAACGGCGGCATGAAGCTGACGATTTCTATTCCCGCAGGTGTAGAAATTGCCAAGAAAACCTTCAACCCCCGTCTTGGTATTATCGGCGGTCTGTCGGTTTTAGGAACCAGTGGCATTGTTGAGCCGATGAGTGAAAAGGCACTGATTGAAACGATGTATGTGGAAATCAGAGCGCAGAAGGCACGCGGCAATAAAAATCTGTTGGTGTTCTTCGGTAACTACGGCGAGGATTTTACCCGCGATGAAATGAAGCTTGACCTTGAAGGTCATGTTACCTGCAGTAACTTTGTGGGTGAGCTTTTGGATTATGCTGTTTACTGCGGCTTTGAAACCTTGCTGCTTATCGGCCATTCCGGTAAGCTGGTGAAGGTGGCGCAGGGCGTAATGAATACACATTCCAAGTATGCGGACTGCCGCACGGAGCTGTTTGCTCTGGAGGCGATGTTCCACGGAGCTTCGGTGGAGGTAGGACGTGAGATTTACGGCTGCCTTACTACCGATGAGGTGACTAAGGTTCTGAAACGGGAGCAAATTTTTGAGCCTGTAATGGACAAGGTTACGGAAAAAATTGATTTTTACATGCAGCATAGAGTGCATGGCAAAATAAAAACGGCTGCTTTGATGTTTTCCAATGTTTATGGCATTTTGGGCAAGACCAAGTACGCAGACGAATTAATCCAGCTACATAAGCAAAAAGGAGTATGAGAGAATGAGAGGCAAACTTTATAGTGTTGGTATCGGTCCCGGAGACCCGGAATTAATGACCCTGAAGGCTGTACGCCTGTTGAAGGAATGTGACGTTGTTGCATTGCCTAAGGGAGATACCGACGTAATGACGGCTAAGGAAATCGTTAATCACGTAGTAGATCTTGATGCAAAACCCCAGCTGATTGTTTATATGCCTATGACTAAGGATATGGCAGCAATGGACAAAGCACACCGCGAGGGTGCCGATGCTATTGAAAAGCTGCTTGATGAAGGCAAAAACGTTGTATTCATCACTCTTGGCTGTCCTACCGTATATGCAACCTGCATTTACGTTCATAAGCTGGTGCTGAAGGATGGCTATGATGCAGAGCTGGTTGCGGGCGTAACCTCTATCTGCGCTGTTGCAGCTAAGCTGAACACTTCCCTGTGCGAAAGAGCGGAACCGCTGATTGTTCTGCCCGGCAGCTACAAACAGTCCGCAGCATTCCTAGATGGCCCTGGCAACAAGGTGCTGATGAAATCTGCAAGCGAAATCGGCCGTGTAGTTGACGAGCTGCGCGAGCGTAAGCTCATTAAAAATTCCGGTATGGTTGAAAGATGCGGCCTGCCGGGTGAAAAAATCTATCGTAACCTTGAAGAAGTAGATCCTAAGAGCAGCTATTTCTCTGTAATATTGGTTAAAGAAAAGGAGTTTGATGAATAATGATCTATTTTATTGGTGCTGGTCCCGGTGCAGCTGATTTAATTACTGTAAAAGGTAAAGAGCTTTTGGAAAAGGCTGACCTGGTTATTTACGCAGGCTCCCTTGTTAACCCGGAATTGCTGAAATACTGCAAACCGGAATGTACTATTATGAACAGCGCAACCATGACCTTGGAAGAGGTTATTGCTGCTATGGTTCCCGCAGCTCAGGCAGGCCAGCTGGTTGTACGCCTGCACACCGGTGACCCCAGCATTTACGGTGCACATCGCGAGCAGATTGACCTGCTGCGCAGCTACAACCTTGACTACGAGGTTGTTCCCGGCGTAAGCTCCTTCTGCGCTGCTGCTGCTTGCCTGAAGGCTGAATACACTCTGCCGAACGTAAGCCAATCCGTTATTATCACCCGTATGGAAGGCCGTACTCCGGTTCCGAGCCATCAGAAGATTGCTGATTATGCTGCCCACAAGGCAACTATGGTTATTTTCCTGAGCAGCGGCATGCTGGAAAAACTGCAGACCGAGCTCGTAAGAGGCGGTTACAGAAACGATACTCCGGCTGCTATTGTTTACAAAGCATCCTGGCCGGATGAAATGGTTATCCGCTGCACCGTTGGTACCCTGGCAGAAAACGCTGCTAAATACGGTATCAACAAAACTGCGCTGATTACTGTCGGCGGCTTTCTGGGCAATGCTTATGACCGCAGCGAGCTGTACAACCCGACCTTCGCTCACGGCTTCCGTGAAGCAGACCCGACTAAACTGGACGTTAAGCCCGAGGTTAAATAAGCTATGCGCGCGGCTATATTTTCCTTTTCGGCGCGTGGCGCGGAGCTGAGCAAAAAAGTTGCCGAATATCTGCACAGCATCGGTTATGAAACGGAGCTGCAGACTGTAGCGAAATATGCGGAGCAGACGGGCATTGCCCCGATGCTGCCGGACCATAACGGTGCCTGCGCAGTTGTTTTCAACAAATGTCAGGCGTTGGTTTACGTCGGCGCTGTGGGTATTGCGGTGCGTACTATCGCGCCCTTTATCAAAAGCAAGCTGACGGACCCTGCGGTTATTTCGGTAGACGAACGCGGCAGCTTTGTTATTCCTCTGCTTGCAGGTCACATCGGCGGAGCCAATGAGCTTTCGCGTTGTCTGGCGGCAGCGCTGGGCGCAACTGCCTGCGTAACTACGGCGACAGATGTCAACGGCCTTTTCGCTGTTGACGAATGGGCGGCCCGCAACCGCATGGTGCTGTGCTCTTTGGCAGCAGCCAAGGATTTTGCCGCAGCACTGGTGGGTGATGAAAAGGTAGGCCTGTATTATGATAAGGAATTTCAGCTTACAGGTTCTCTGCCCAAGCTGGTAGTTGAGGACAGCAGCCTGCCTGTCGGCATGGCTGTTACGCTGCAAAAGCATTTGCAGCCGTTTGCTACTACGGTGCGCCTGCTTCCCAAGATTGTGCATCTGGGAATCGGCTGCCGTCGCAATACGCCTTTGGAAAATATTGAAGCTCTGGTACTGCCGGAGCTGGAAAAGCTGCAGCTGGACAAGCGTTCCGTTGTGGCAATCGCTAGCGTAGATTTGAAAAAAGACGAGCAGGGTTTACTGGCCTTTGCCAAAAAATATAACTTTGCTGCTAATTTCTATTCAGCCGATGAATTGAACAGCGTAGCAGGCGATTTCACGCCGTCGGCCTTTGTGCAGAGCGTAGTTGGTGTAAGCAACGTATGCGAGCGCAGTGCTGTGAAAGACAGCAAGGGCGGCAGGCTGCTACTGCGCAAGACAAGTCTGAATGGTGTGACTCTGGCTGTTGCAGCCGAAAACCTGGTCCTGGATTTTGCCAGAACTGGATTGAAGACTGATTAAGGAGACGAGATAATGGGTAAATTATTTGTTGTGGGCCTTGGCCCCGGCGGCGTAGAGCAAATGACCAAAAGAGCTTACGACGCACTGAAGTCCTGCGATGTTATTGCAGGCTACAATGTATATGTTAACCTGATTAAGGAAGATTTCAAGGAGAAGGAATTTCTCTCCAACGGCATGCGTAAAGAGGTTGACCGCTGCAAGCTGGCTCTGGACGAAGCTCTGAAGGGCAAAACCGTTGCTATGATTTCCAGCGGCGACGCAGGCGTTTACGGCATGGCAGGCATTATGTGCCAGGTTGCCAAGGATCATCCCGAAATTGAAATCGAGGTTGTTCCCGGCATTACAGCAGCATGCTCCGGCGCTGCTGTATTGGGCGCACCGCTGATCAGCGACTTCTGCCTGATTTCCCTCAGCGATTTGCTGACTCCGTGGGAAAAAATCGAGAAGCGTCTTGACTGCGCTTCCAAAGGCGATTTCTGCATCTGCCTGTACAATCCTTCCAGCCACAAGCGTCATGATTACCTGCAAAAGGCTTGCGATATCATGCTGAAAAATCAGCCCGGTACCATTCCTGCAGGCATTGTACGCAACATCGGCCGCGATGGTCAGGATTTTGAACTGACTACTCTGGCAGAGCTGCGCGATAAACAGGTAGATATGTTCTCTACCGTTATTATCGGCAACACCCAGACCGAAGTAATTAATGGCCGTATGGTAACCCCGCGTGGTTACAAGCTGGCATGAAACCGGTAATCTGGCTTATCGGCGGTACCAGTGAGGGACGCCGCCTGATTAAGGAGCTGGCTAAGCTGCCGGTGGAGCTGTATGTTTCTGTTGCTACGGATTACGGTGCGTCCTTAATTGAGCCGCAGCCGGGAATGACCGTTATGGCAGAGCGTATGGACCTTGCGGCTATGCGTGCCTTTATTCGGGAGCATCGCCCTGCCTGCGTTATCGACGCTACGCATCCTTATGCTACCGTTGTTACCGCAACGGTGCAGGAGGCCTGCAGCACAGAGCAGGTTGAATATCTGCGCCTGGTGCGTCCGTCGGGCGAGGGCGGCGATTACATTACCGTTCACGATTTTGCGGAAGCAGTTGAGCTTCTGAATCATCTGGACGGCGGCATCTTCCTGACTACCGGAAGCAAGAATCTGCCGGACTTCACCGCTGTGCATGATTACGCCGAGCGTATCGTTTTGCGTATCCTGCCGCTGGAAAGCAGCCTGCAGATTGCTCTTAAGCTTGGTTACAAGCCTGCGCATATTATCTGTATGCAGGGACCGTTCAGCAAAGAGCTGAATGTCGCTATGCTGAAAAAGTATGGCAGCAAGTTTATGGTGACCAAGGATTCCGGTGCTGTCGGCGGCTTTGACGAAAAGGTGGAGGCAGCGGCTGCTGCCGGCGCCAAGCTGATAGTCATCGGCCGTGCACAGGAGGAAACCGGTGCCGGTTATAGTGAGATTGTTGATTACCTCAAGCAGCATTTTGCTGCCGGTAATTGATATAAATAAAAAGGAGGCTTGCTTCCTATGTCGCAAAAATTACGCGTAAACATCGTCGGTATCGGCCCCGGTAATCCCGATTTGCTGACCGGCGAAGCACGTCAGGCTATTGCCTCAAGTAATATCTTGATTGGCGACAAACGCATGCTGGCTGCTTTTGCAGACAGCAGCAAAACTGTATATGATACAATCAAAACTGCTGCTATTGCTGAGATTGCAGCGCAGGCACAGCCTGATAAGGATGTGCTGGCGGTGCTGGTTTCCGGCGATGTAGGCTTTTTCAGCCTCGCCAAAACCATCAGCGGTAAGCTGCCGGATTGTGAATGTGTCCGCTACTGCGGCATCAGCAGCCTGGTGTATTTTTCCTCCAAGCTGCAGCTGTCCTGGGATGACGCCAAAATCGTCAGCATGCACGGACGTACGCAAAATCTGGTAGCGGCAGTTGCCCGTAACAAAAAGGTATTTTCCTTGACCGGCGGAGAAAATTCTCCGCAAAAGCTGTGCGCACAGCTGTGTGAGCATGGTCTTGGTCAGGTTAAGGTCTATGTCGGTGAAAACCTTTCGTATCCCGAAGAAAAAATCACCAGCGGTACGGCGGAAGAAATTAGTGCCTTGGATTTCCCGTCCTTGTCCGTAATGATGATTTTGAACGAGGATGCGCAAAGCTTTACCTCTACCGTACACGGCCTTGCCGATGACCTGTTCCAGCGCAGCAAGGTGCCTATGACCAAACAGGAGGTACGCAGCGTATCGATGTCCAAGCTGCAGCCGAAGGCTACGGATTTGATTTATGACATCGGTGCCGGTACAGGCTCCTGCTCCATTGAGCTGGCTCTGCTGGCCAGCCAAGGTAAGGTTTGGGCATTTGAGCGCAACCCTGTTGCCGTTGAGCTCCTCGGAAAGAACAAGGCCTTATTTGGCGTTGACAATCTGGAGGTTATTGCCGGTGAGGCTTTGGAAAACATCAAAGCCATGCCTGCTCCCGATTGTGTTTTCGTAGGCGGCAGTGGCGGCGATTTGTGTGAAATGCTGGATGTAATTTATGCCAAGAACAGTAACTGCCGTGTTGTAATCAATGCCATTACGGTAGAAACTCTGGCAGAGGTTGCTGCTTATTACAAGGAGCATCCCGCTTACAGTCTGGAAATCGTCAATGTGTTTGTAGCTCGCAGCAAGCATCTGGGCAGCTACAACCTGATGATGGCACAAAACCCTGTATATGTAATGACTGCATTGAAGAAGGAAGATTAACATGGCTGAAGTAAAAGTTCCACGTTTTATGATCAGTGCTCCCGGTAGCGGCAGCGGCAAGACAACTATCGTCTGCGGCCTGCTGAAGGCGCTGATGGAAAAAGGGCTGTCTGTGGCAGCCTTCAAATCAGGACCTGATTATATTGACCCGATGTTTCATTCTCGTGTTATCGGAGCAAAATCCCGCAATCTGGATCTGTTCATGCTGGGGCAGGCGACAACCCGTTATCTGGTGGCAAAAAATGCACGTCATGCGGATGTAGCTGTCTTTGAAGGAGCGATGGGCTTTTACGACGGTATGGGTAAAACCACGGAAGCCAGTGCTTATGAGCTGGCCTGCACCTGCGATGTTCCGGTAGTATTGATTGTCAACAGCAAGGGAGCCGCCTTATCCATTGCTGCGACCATCAAGGGCTTTAAGGAATTCCGCAGCGACAGCTACATCGTCGGCGCTATTCTGAACAATGTTAATCCGATGAGCTATCTTTTCTATAAGGATGTAATTGAACGCGAAACCGGTGTGAAGCTGTTAGGTTACTTCCCGGTGATGCAAGACTGTAACTTTGAAAGCCGTCATTTAGGCCTGGTTACAGCTGAGGAAATAGGAGATTTGCAGCAGATAGTTGCCAAGCTGGCAGCTCAGGCAGCCAAATCAGTTGATCTGGACGGCCTGCTGCAGATAGCGGCGCAGGCTGCACCGCTTACATATGACGAGGTAAGCCTTGAACCCGTCGGACGTATGCGTGTGGCTGTCGCTATGGACAAAGCCTTCTGTTTCTACTATCAGGACGCACTTGACCTCTTAGCTGAGCTGGGTGCGGAGCTCGTACCCTTCAGCCCGATAGCTGATGCGCATCTCCCGGAGAACATCAGCGGCCTTGTATTGGGCGGAGGCTATCCCGAGCTTTACGCACAGCAATTAGCGGATAACAAAACGCTGCTGCAGGAGCTAAAAACCGCTATCGACGGCGGTATGCCTTGTTTTGCGGAATGCGGCGGCTTCATGTATCTGCTGGAGCATTATCGCGACGGCGATAAGCTGTACAGCTGGGTTGGTGCATTGAAGGGCGAATCGGCCATGACTAAAAAGCTGACGCGCTTCGGATATGTGCACCTGACGGCGCAGCAGGATAATCTGCTGTGTCCTGCCGGTGGTACGATAAATGGACACGAGTTCCATTACTCCGACAGCACCAACAACGGTGCAAGCTTTATAGCTGCCAAGGCGTCCGGCCGCGGCAGCTGGGAATGCGCGAATACAACACCGACACTTTATGCCGGTTATACGCACATCCACCTGTGGGGCAATCCTGAATTTGCCCGCAGCTTTATCAAACAATGTGCAGCGTATGCTGCTAAATAGCAGTCGACAGACTGCTGAAAAGGGGAGTTTGCTTAGATGATGACCTTAGGCGCAATTGTAGCAGGTTTTATTTTAGATTTGATTTTCGGCGACCCGCATTGGTTGCCGCATCCGATCTGCTTAATTGGCAATTTAATAGGCTTTCTGGATAAAAAACTGCGGCGTATGCTTGCTCCCGGCGAGACAGCATTACTGCTCGGCGGTGCCTTGATGGTAATAATCGTTCTGGTTCTTGCCTTTGCCGTGCCGTATGCTGTGCTGACGTTGGCGGAACATGTTAACCCCTGGCTGCGTTTTGCTCTGGAAACCGTTATGTGCTACCAGATTTTTGCTACAAAATGTCTGCGTGACGAAAGCATGAAGGTATACACTGCTCTGAAGGATAACGATCTTGTGGATGCAAGACTGAAGCTTTCCTGGATCGTTGGGCGTGATACAAAAGAACTTGATGCTGCAGAGGTGACTAAGGGAGCAGTAGAAACCGTTGCGGAAAATACTGCCGACGGCATCATCGCTCCGATGTTCTATATGTTTATCGGCGGCGCTCCTCTGGCCTTTTTGTACAAAGGCATAAATACTATGGATTCCATGGTCGGTTATAAAAATGACACGTATCTTTATTTTGGACGCTGTGCTGCCAAGCTAGATGATTTGGCCAATCTGATTCCCGCGCGTATTACCGGTCTGGTAATGATTGTGGCATCTTATTTCCTTAATCTTGATGCCAAGAGAGCGTGGAAGACATTCTGGCGCGACCGCTATCATCATCTCAGTCCTAATTCCGCAATGACGGAATCAGTTACGGCCGGTGCCTTGAACATTCAGCTCGGCGGCGATCATTTTTATTTCGGTAAACTCGTCCACAAGGAAACAATCGGCGACGACATCCGTCCGGTGTGCCCCGAGGATATAGTTACCACCAACAATTTACTTTATATGACGGCTGTTCTCAGCCTGTTGCTGTTTTCTCTGATTTATCTGGTTAACAGTCTTATTTTGAAATGAAGCAGGTAGAAGATGATGTATAAATACGAACACGGCGGAGATATCTATACGGAAAAGCTGACCAAGGATGGTCGTCCCTTCGTAGATTATTCTGCCAATATCAATCCTCTTGGCCTGCCGCTTGGTATAAAGCAGGCCGTTCAACAGGCTTTAAAGCTTTGTATCAACTATCCTGATCCCTTCTGCCGCGAGCTGGCAGAGGTGACAGCAAGCTATCTGCAGCTGCCGCAGGATTATATTTTCTTCGGTAACGGTGCGGCCGACGTGCTGTTCCGTCTGGCGCTGGCCTTGAAGCCCGGACGAGCACTTTTATTGGCACCTACCTTTGCCGATTATGAAAAGGCTCTGCGCACGGTAGACTGCAAAATAAGCTATTATAATCTGCAGGAGGCGCGTGATTTTGCTGCTGACAATAATGATATTGTCGATGCGATTACGCCCGATACAGATCTGGTTGTTATCTGTAATCCCAATAATCCTACCGGCCAGCTGACGAGCCGTGAGCTGCTGGTGCAGATTCTCGACAAATGCCGTCTGGTAAGAGCCCATCTTTTAATAGATGAATGCTTTATGGATTTTGTCAGTGAGGAAAAGGCCTTCAGCATGCGTGATCTGCTGGCAACCTATCCTGAACTGGTTATCCTTAAGGCCTTCACCAAAACCTTTGCGATGCCCGGCATCCGCTTAGGCTACTGCCTCAGCGGCAGCAGTGGGTTGATCACAGCGCTGCATCAGAGCGGTCAGGACTGGAACGTTTCCATTCTGGCGCAGGAGGCAGGCAAGGCTGCTTTAAAGGAGCACGAATATCTGGCTAAATCCTTTAAGCTGATTGAGCAGGAGCGCAGCTATCTGCGTAACCGGCTTGCAGCTTTGGGTGCTAAGGTATACGGCTCGGAGGCCAATTATATTTTCTTTTATCTGCCGCAGCCGGAAAATCTTCCGGAGCTGTTGCATGAGCGTGGCTATCTGATACGTTCATGCGCCAACTACCACAATCTGCAGGCAGGATATTACCGTATCGCGGTCAAAACGAGAGTGCAGAACCGCGGTCTAATTAAAGCACTTAAGGAAGCAATAAAAACATGCGCTCTTTATTAGTATTAATTGATGGCTTAGGCGATTCCCCGATTTCTGCATGGCAGGGACAGACTCCCTTTGAGCACGCAGTGCATCCTGCAATGGATGCGCTGGCTGCTTCCGGGACACTTGGGAGCTTCAGCATATGTGAAAATGACATTATTCCCGAAAGCTGCAGCTGTATTCTGCGGCTTCTGGGTGTAGATAAAAAGGATATACCGCGCAACCGTGCTTATCTGGAGCTGTTGGCGCACAATCGTGATATTTCCGAATATGAAATGGTGTTGCGCTGCAATCTGGCTGCTGTTGATGCATCCGGCCGTCTTGCTGCCTTTAACGGGCAGGGACTTACGCCGCTGGAGATGCAGCAGGCTGCCAAACAGTGTGACGGTATCCTTAAAGATATAGAGTTTATTCATTTATCCGAATACCGTAACCTTTTAGTGATGAACAGGGAAGCAAGCGTGCTGGACTGCACAGTACAGCCGCCGCACGAAAGTGTAGGCGAGGATGTAAGCAAGCTGCTGCAGGAGCTGCGTAGCCAATCTCTGTCCATTAACTATTTTTTGCAGGAGTCGGCAAAAAGGTTGCAGCCCTTTGCCCGCGACGGCCTGCAGTACATCCTCTATCCCTGGGGCCCTTCAGCCCGTCAGGGACTGCCTTCCTTCAGCGGTCTGCACAGACTGCGCGGTGGGGCGGTGTGCAAGGCGGAGATTGTCATCGGCATCGCCAAAGCCTTGGGCATGGATGTAATAACACCGCCGAATGCAACCGGCGATGTGGACACTGATATTATGGCGAAGGCCGAAGCAACACTTGCTATGCTGCAGCAGGATGATTTCGTTATTGCACATTTCAACGGCAGTGACGAGGCTTCACATCGTTATGATTATCAGGGCAAGGCTGATTTTATCAGCAGGATAGATACCCAGTTTTTACAGACCATAGCAGCAAAGTATCATGAACCACTGAAGCTCGTCATCTGCGGCGACCACGTTACCAGTTCGGTAACAGGCAAGCACGGTGACGGCTGCACGCCTGTAATTGCAGGCTATCTTAATACCACAGGTCACATTATCCGGCTGCAAAGCTACCGTGACATACTGGACTTTTTGATGAAAGAGAGTGATTAAAGTGGCAAAAGCACTTATGATAGTAGGTACCATGTCCAATGCAGGCAAGAGTCTGGTAACAGCAGGTTTATGCCGTGTATTCAATCAGGATGGCTACAAGGTAGCACCGTTCAAATCCCAGAACATGGCGCTGAATTCCTTTATCACCGCCGAGGGTGCGGAAATGGGACGTGCGCAGGTTGTGCAGGCTGAAGCAGCCAATATCGAACCCAGCGTACTGATGAATCCTATTCTGCTGAAGCCTACCAGCGACAGCGGTTCCCAGGTTATTGTCAACGGCGAAGCAATCGGTACCATGAAGGCCGGCGAATATTATGCAATGAAGCATACTCTGCGTCCGGAGGTACAGAAGGCGTTTGATACGCTGGCTTCCAAGTTTGATATCGTCTGCATCGAGGGTGCAGGAAGCCCGGCGGAAATTAACATCAAAAAGGACGATTTTGTCAACATGGGCATGGCTAAAATGGCCAAGGCTCCCGTGCTGCTGGTAGCAGATATTGACCGTGGCGGTGTTTTCGCTTCCATCTACGGCACACTGATGCTGTTGGAGGATGACGAAAGAGAAATGGTTAAGGGTGTTATCATCAACAAGTTCCGCGGTGACGTAGAAATCCTGCGCCCCGGTCTGAAGATGATCGAAGATAAAACAGGCGTGCCTATCGTAGGCGTGCTGCCGATGCTGAAGGTTGATATCGAGGACGAGGACAGCCTCTCCGAGCGTATCAGCGGCCGCAGTGAGGTTAAGCTGATTGATATTGCGGTTGTACGCATTCCGCGTATGTCCAATTATACAGACTTCAACGTATTCGAGCTGATTCCCGGCGTATCCCTGCGCTATGTAACCAGTGTACGCGAATTGGGCCAGCCGGATATGATTATTATCCCCGGTACCAAAAATACCACCGGTGACCTGAAATGGCTGCGCCAGAGCGGTATGGAGGCTGCTATTTTGAAGCATGCTAACAGCGGTACCGTAGTGTTCGGTGTCTGCGGCGGTTATCAGATGCTGGGCAAGCAGATTTCCGACCCGTACGGCGAAGAGGACGGCACCGGTAAGGCCAACGTTACTCCCGGCATGGGCCTGCTGGATATCGAAACTACCTTTATCGAAAAGAAACGTACCATCCAGATGGCTGGCAAATTCGGTCAGGTGCAGGGCATTTTCTCCGCACTGAGCGGTCTGCCGCTTTACGGATATGAGATTCACTCCGGTGTAACCGAGTTCCCCGAGGAGAAGGCACTGACCTCTATCAGCCCGATTCATGAGAACGGTGAGATTATGGCCGAAGGCTCTCAGAACACCGAAGGTAAGCTCAATGTTTACGGTACCTATGTACACGGCGTCTTTGACGGCGATGGTATTGCTGTGAAGATTGTAGAAGCGCTGCTGGCCAAGAAGGGTAAAAAGATGGATGATATCCAGACCATTAACTTTGCGGAATACAAACGTCAGCAATACGATATTCTTGCCGACAGCATCCGCGAAAATCTGGATATGAAGAAAATCTATGAGATTTTGGAAGCAGGTGTCTGAATGAAAGACGGTGGGCTGATTCATATTTACTGTGGCGATGGCAAGGGAAAAACCACTGCTGCTATGGGTCTTTCAATCCGCTGCGCAGGCCATGGCAACCATGTACTGATTGTACAGTTCCTCAAAAGCAGACCGACAGGCGAGCTTGCGAGCCTGGCACTGCTGCCCAATATTGAGGTAATGCGCGGCAAGGAAACCAAGAAATTCACCTTCCAGATGAACGATGAGGAAAAGGCAGAGGTTAAGCGCGAGCATATGGTGCTTTTCGATAAGGTTAAGCAAAAATGCGCCAACGAGCATATCGACCTGCTGATTTTCGACGAAATCATTGGTGCCTGCAATACCGGCGTTTTTGACCAGGCTGCTTTAGTAGAATTCCTGAAGAACAAGCCGCAGGAGCTGGAGGTTGTTATGACAGGCCGTAATCCGGCACCTGAGCTGGTGGAGCTGGCTGATTATGTATCTGAGGTCTGCATGCGCAAGCACCCCTTCAAAAGAGGTATTCCGGCGCGTGTAGGCATTGAAAAATAAGGCTTCGGCCTTGCAGCATCTGTTAAGAAAGGTAGTGTAAAATAATGCATTTACAAAATGTTTTACCCGCTGACATTGAAAAACGTAGTATGGAAATTATCGGTGAGGAGCTGGGGCAGATTCGTATCGACCCCGAGAAGATTGATATCGTTAAGCGTGTTATCCATACCTCCGCAGATTTTGATTATGCCCGCAATATGCTGTTCTCCGACGGCGTAGTAGAGAAGGCGCTGGATGCACTGCAAAAGGGTGCTACCATCGTTACCGATACCAACATGGCCTGCACCGGCATTAACAAAATGGGCTTGGGCAAGCTGGGCGCAAAGGCTGTCTGCTTCATGGCAGATCCCGATGTTGCGGCACGCGCTAAGGAAGCAGGCTCCACCAGAGCCGCTGCCTGCATGGAAAAGGCCTGCACCATCGAAGGCCCGGTAATCATTGCCGTAGGCAATGCACCGACCGCACTGGTTCGTCTGGACGAGCTGGTTAAGGAAGGCAAGATTAAGCCGGAGCTGGTTATCGGTGTTCCTGTAGGCTTTGTAAACGTTGTGGAATCCAAGGAAATCATCATGAAGACCGGTATTCCTTATATCGTTGCCCGCGGCCGCAAGGGTGGCAGCAACGTTGCTGCAGCAATCTGCAATGCGCTTATCTATAAGCTGACACGTAAATAATTGTAAGTAATTAGGAATGATTATAGCTGAAATCGTAGCTAAAGATACAATTTCAGAGTTAAATTTTGACAAAATAGTAAAATCATTTTCAATTACTTGACAAATCAGTTTACATGTTATAGGATAAATTCTGTAACGTATGACTGCTGATTCAATGATGAAACAGTGCTTTTTAGCACTGTTTTTTTCAAGCGTTGCAAAGCTGTTAGAAAATTAGAAAGAATAGCAATATTAGCTTGATTCTTACGGTTTTGTGTGATAAAATAAAATGAAGGTATTTTTAGATTATGGACACTACAGTTAATAACTATCCGGAAAGGTTTTTAACTTATCTGGAGGTTGAAAAAAATTGTTCTCAGCATACGATTGAAAGCTATCAAAAGGATTTGGCTGCCTTTGCGGAGTTTATGCTGCGCAGAAACAAGCAGAATTTTTTCTGGCAGCAGACAGGTCCTTTGGATGTGCGTGGCTATCTCGCAGAGCTTAACGAAAAGCAGTATGCGCGCAGGACGATTGCCCGCAGGATATCTGCACTGCGTTCCTTTTTTAAATACCTTGTGCGTGAAGCTGTTATTGAATATAGTCCGCTGACAAAGGTGCGCACACCAAAGCTGGAAAAAAAGCTGCCGGCTTTTTTGGATGAAATTGAAATCAACGAGCTGTTGGCGATGCCCGATAAAAGTAAGGTGTTGGGTGTTCGCGACCAGGCGGTGCTGGAGATGCTTTATGCTACCGGCTGCCGTGTATCCGAGCTAGTAGGGCTTACTCTGGAAAGAGTAGACCTGAGCAACCGGTTCGTGCTTCTGCTCGGCAAGGGTAATAAGGAAAGAGTTATGCCGGTAGGCCACACCTGCTGTGCTGCGTTAAGCACATATTACCGTGTACGACAGCAGCTGATGCTTCAATATCAGCAGAAGCATGACTTCATTTTCGTCAATAACCGTGGTGGTAGGCTCACGGACCGCAGTGTAAGGCGTATTTTAGAGAAATATATAAATATGCTGGCTATCCATAAAAATGTCAGTCCGCATACGATACGCCATTCCTTCGCAACGCATCTTTTAGAGCATGGTGCCGATTTGCGTTCGGTACAGGAGCTTTTAGGACATGCGAATTTATCAACAACGCAAATTTACACGCACGTTTCAAATGAACATGTGACGAATGTTTACAAGAAGAATCATCCAAGAGCATAATTTTTTTTAGGAGGGCAAAATCATGAAATTGTTGGAAAAGACCAGAAAGATTAACAAGCTTTTACAAAAAGGAGATAAGGTTGAGTTTAACGCTATTGCAAAGTTGTTGCGTGACGTTATTGAAGCAAACACCTATATTGTCGGCCGTAAAGGCGGCGTAAAGGGTTATGCGCTGATTCACGAGTTTGAATGCGATATTATGCGCGAGCAGGTTCTTGACGATATGCGTTTCCCTGAGGATTATCTGGGCTTTATTATGAGCGTTAAGGAAACGCTGGCCAACATTCCTCATCAGAATCAGAACTGCTCTTTTGTTGCTGATACAAAATGTATTTTTAACGGTAAGATGACTACTGTTGTACCTATTTACGGCAATGGCGAACGCCTTGGTACCCTGATTGTTGCTAAATATGATGCGGAATTCGATGATGATGATTTGCTGTTGGCTGAATATGCTGCTACTGTTTTGGGCGTTGAAATTCTGCATGATCGCGAAGCAGTTGTTTCCGAAGAAATCCGCAAGAAGGCTACCGTACAGGTTGCTTTCTCCACCCTGTCCTATTCCGAGCTGGAAGCTATTGTAAACATTATGGGCGAGCTGAATGGCAACGAAGGTCTGCTGGTTGCTTCGAAGATTGCTGACCGCGTAGGCATTACCCGTTCCGTTATCGTTAACGCACTGCGTAAATTTGAAAGTGCCGGCCTGATTGAAACTAAATCCCTGGGCATGAAGGGAACCTATATCCGCGTACTGAATCCGATGCTGTTTGAAGAACTGAAGAAGAGATCCTAAGTTTTTTGATAAATTATATATATAATGAAGCCATTCTGTTGTAACTGTAGTTGCTGCAGACTAGCTTTTCTTATGGAAGTTAAAGCTCCCCGATACGGTCGTATCGAGGAGCTGTTTTTAGTGTGCAAGCTTTTGGCCAACAACAAAGGCCAACGAGTTATTGACGAACTGGTTCAGGCTGATGCCCTCACGTTCTGATTCTTCGGCCAGCAGACGGTGCAGTGTTTTGGGTACACGCACTACGAACCTGCCGCTGAAACGAGGCTTAATATTCGGCTCGTTGATGGGCATACCGCGGTCGAGCATATCTTCAATCCAGAGACCTTTTACCTCCAAGATATTTTTGTATGCTTCCTCAAAGGTTTCGCCATCACTCCAGCAACCGGGGAGCAGGGGAATGCAGGCAAAGTAACCGCCGCCTTCATCCTCGGGAATAACGCTGATTTCAACAGGATAGTTTAAGGACATGTAATAGTTAAAGTCTTTTTTTTTCATCTGCCTCACCTTAACCTTTCGCTAAATCGCTCAATAAATCTGCAATCTGACGTGCATAAATCTTTTTGATAGAGTCTTTGTGTACAGGGATGTACATTGTACTGTATCCCTTGCAAACAATTTTAAAATGACTGCCACCACTACGCGGAGGAATGACTTCAGCTCCTAACCTTTCTAAGAGAGCTTTGGTCTGGTCCCAAGGCAAATCCTTGCCGTTGGCCAGAGCGCGGAGTTTTTTCTCGAGGGATGTCATAATATACCTTCTTTCTTTATGATACTATATATAGTATAAAATATCAACAAAAAAATGGCTGTTACGTACTTCATTACGAAATTCGTAACAGCCATTGAACACGTTCAGTGTTTAATGCTTAGAGCATATTTGGTGATTTTGCACCACCGAAGAGATACTTTCTTGATTCCAGGAACAGTGCAATTGCCAGGATGAAGAGTACAGAACCCAATGCAGCGGTAATGATATGAGTTGCCATGTTAGCGAAGATGATTTGTGCCAATGCAACCAAAGTTACACAGAACATAAATGCCATCGGGATGAGAACCATCAGGTTGTCACGGCCAACGCTCTTCAGCCATACACCGACAGCCAACAGGGAGAGGGCAGCCAACAGCTGGTTAGCAGCACCGAAAATCGGCCAGATGGTGAGGTAGGAACCAAGGGACATATAACCGGACAGTACAACGGTAATCAGAGTAGCAACAAACGGGTTGGTGAGAACATTGCCTTGAGCTTCGCCGGTTTTCGGATCAACCTTAGTGAACAGCTCCTGGAAAATGAAGCGGCCCAGACGGGTTGCGGTATCCAGAGTAGTCATAGCGAAAGCGGAGATGGTCAGAGCAACGAAGCCTTTAGCTACGCCGAAGGAGAAGCCGAGCTTGGTCATGAAGGTACCAACGCCATCAGCAAATACGTTTACAGGACCACCGTTTTTCAGCAGTTCGGTCAGCTTGTCGCCGCCAACATAGCCTACAGCAACAACTGCAACTACAGCCAGAACGCCTTCAAGCAGCATGGAGCCGTAGCCGATGAGCTTAGCATTGCCTTCGCTATCGAGCTGTTTGGAGGTAGTACCGGAGGATACCAGGGAGTGGAAGCCACTGATAGCACCGCAGGCAACGGTTACGAACAGCATCGGGAACATCGGGTTGGTGCCTTTGCCGGAAGGATCAAAGGTGGTGAATGCCGGCAGCTGCATGGAAGGCTGATAAATTGCGATACCAACCAGAGCGAATGCGATGCAGGCATACAGCAGGAAGGAGTTCAGATAGTCACGCGGCTGCAGCAGAATCCAGACAGGAGCGATGGAAGCAACGAAGATGTAAACCATCAGGACGCAAACCCATACGTTTTTGGACAGGTGCAGCGGATACATGTTGCCGAGAGCAATTGCAACAACCAGCATGATAACACCGATAACGGTGCCTACGCCGAGGCTCAGGCCGCAGCGATATACGGAGAAGCCGAAGATAACAGCCAGGACGATGAACAGCAGAGAAGCGGTTGCAGCCTGCGGGCTTGCTACGAAGGTAGCGGCTACGATGTTAGCGAAAGCAGCGATAACAACCAGCAGAGTTACATATGCGAAAATGGAGAAGAGGAACTTGCCGCTCTTGCCCAGAGTTGCATCGATAATCTGGCCGATGGTTTTGCCGTCAAAACGGATGGAGGAGTACAGAGCACCAAAGTCATGTACGCCGCCGAAGAAGATGCTGCCGATTAAAATCCACAGCATTACAGGAACCCAACCGAATACAGCAGCGGTGATAGGACCAACGATAGGACCGGCACCGGCAATGGAGGAGAAGTGATGGCCCATCAATACAGCGGGCCTGGTCGGCATATAGTCGACGTTATCGCACAATCTCTCAGCCGGGGTCTTACGTGTAGGGTCAACACCCCACTTTTTACACAGCCAGGAACCATAGGTTACGTAGGCAACAAAGAAGATAACCATTGAGCCTACAAGCAACAATAAACCACTCATAAATAACATCCTTTCTTTCCCTTTTGCATCATTGCAAAATAAATAATTTAGAAAATGATAACTACTAGTGCACTCTATATCTTATGTGCAATATAGAAATAGTATACCACAATTAGGCTTATTGTCAACGTATTGTCACAGAATTATTTATTAACTTAAAAAAGTGAAAAAGCTGTTAAGATTTGTACAAAATGTGCAAATGCTTAACAGCCGAATACTATTTATTTTTTCCGCGGAGAAATAACTTGTCCAGTGTGAATCGACAGATATCAAGCTTTGGCAAACTCGAAAATAGCCTTTTCCTTAACGCCTGCTTTGTTGCAATAAAGCTTCTGTGCAGGGATATCTACGAGGTACAAAGCAAGATCGGACCAGCCTTTCAGGGTGAAGCAATAGTCCTTGTGCTGCCTGAGTTTCTGCAGGTCTGCTATAGCCTTTTCCTCAACGCCTTGCTCGCAGATAAGCACAAGGGCATAGACGCTGCTCATGTGCTCGGTAGTGGTTTTGAGCGCTGCCATAGCGTCCTTGGTGAACTGCAGATAGGGGGAAGCCATGTCCGCAGTCAGCTTTTTGTCGAAGTGCGCAGCATAAAGATATTCGTTGTGCTGCACACTGTAGGTCTTTAAAGAAGGCACGATGAAATAGCCTTCGTCCGCAGCGTTAAGCTCTGCTGCGAGGACAAATGCCGGTGCTTTCGGTAATGGCTTCTTATCATAATAGTGAGCAAGACGCTGCTCTAATTGCTGTAAATATTCTTGACCGTTCATTATGGTACTTCCTTTGTGTTTGATAGCTTTTAGTATAAGCTATCAGGCAGTTTTTGTCCAGTATTACCGGTTTTATGGCTTGTTACAGGCTTCTTTGGCAATTCCACGCAGATTCGCTATATATAATAGGATATGAATGTTCTTAAAATGCTATAATTATGAAAAAAATTTCGATAACTGATGACAATTACCACAATTCAAGCTATAATAAGTATATAAATAAAAATTATTTTATGAGGTGACATACAATGCAATTTCCGATAGTTTTAGGTGTTTCTGCACGTCACGCACATCTGTGCCGTGAGCATATGGATATTTTATTTGGTGAAGGCAGTGAGCTGCACGTTAAAAAGCCAATCGGGCAGCCCGGTCAGTTTGCTTCTGAAGAACAGATTACCATGGTAACTCCCAAGGATTCCATGAAGCTGCGTATCATCGGTCCTTTGCGTCCGGAAACTCAGATTGAGCTTTCTCTGACCGACGTGCGCAAGGTTGGCCTTGATGCCCCTATCCGCAACAGTGGCGACATCGCAGGCAGCGCTGGCGCTAAGCTCATCGGTCCGAAAGGCGAGCTTGAGCTGAAAGAGGGGATTATCATCGCTGCGCGCCACGTGCATCTGTATCCGGAAACCGCTGAAAAATACGGCCTGAAGGACGGCGATATCGTTGATATCCAGACAGAGGGCGAGCGTTCCGTAACACTGCATAATGTTCTGGTACGTGCGGGCGTAAAGCATGCTGACGAGGTTCATATCGATACTGATGAAGCTAATGCCTGCAACCTGGGCAGCGGCGTGATGGTTAACATCGTCTACAATAAATAATTCCACCGTTTTTCCAACAAAAGGATGGTGAGTATATGAAAAAAATTACAGTCTTGGCGGCAGTGCTTGTTTTGTGCGCTGCGCATGCTTCTGCCTACGAAAACAGCTACGCAGGCTACAGCGTTAAGGACGGACAGCCTTACTATAAGCTGGAAGCGAAGAAGGTTTATGCGTATACCAATATCAGCAGCAAAAAGGTTTATCAGAACGAAGAGAATTTAAAAAATACCGCAGTTAATATTGTTAACTATTACACAGCAGAGGATATGGAGCAGATTTTAGGCGAAAAATTCTCTACTGCTTATTTTGATGCGGAATATGAGAAGCTGGCACTTTTGGAGCGCTCCCAGCTTAATCCGAAAACCGTGCCTGCGCCGCTGCTGGAGCTTGATAAATATGCCGAGCATGACAGTAACGGCAATCTGACGATTCAGAGCAAGGTGCTCAAGGAAAAGCTGGAAAAGCTTACGCCTCTTATTAAGACAGGGAAAATTGCCGGCAAAAAGGCGATAACTATTTCTTACCTATATAAACAGGGTGATGTGCTGGTTAAAATTGATACTAGCCTTGTTTCTGCCAATGACAGACTTTATCTGCTGTCTACCGTAAATACTGACCAGGATCTTTATGCACCTAAGAAGGATGAAAAAGACGCTGACGCTGATGCAGATATTGATGATATCGATACTGACGCAAAAAGCGACGAAAATGACGAGGCCAAGACCGAGCCCAAATCTGCTGCTTCCGCAAAGGAAGAGATGGACAAGGCTCTGGAGGTTGAGAATGTTTTTGTACGCGACGTACCGGCCGAAACCATGCAGCGCTTCGCTAAAGCACACACTGATCTGCTGAAGGGCTTTAAGGCTTTTGCTCCGACAAGCACGCCGAAGGCCATCGGCTTTACCGATGCCGCAGCCGGTAAAAGTGTGCAGCTGCCTGATGACTGGTTCTATGGCCAGCTGAATCTTAAATATAAGGACAAGGGCACATTTTACCTGACTTTGGCTTCTTCAATGAAGGAAATGCAGGAGGTTGCCGCAAATACTGATTATGACAGTGTTTATGCCGTATTAGCTATTCCGCAGGCTGACCCCGAATACCAGAAGAAGGTTACGGAGCTTTACAGCAGCGGTGCACGTAATGTTCTGCAGCACTGGAATCATCTGCTGATTACTGCCAGTGTTGATAACATTACCGACGCTGAAATCAAAGAGCTTCTTTCAACGCCTGTTGCCAACAGACTTGCGGTTGAGAGTTTTATCTCCGAAGGTCTGCAGCGCATGAAGGGCTTCAGCAACGAATACTTTGCTTTGAAGGATTATAAGACAAATTTTGACTTCACCCAGGAAAAAGCTCTTATCGGCATCAATGCTGATACCGATTTGCTGAAGGATTTTGCTTATAACAACAAAATTTTACTGAGCTGCAACCAAAAAGCTGCTACAGCGATGCTTTTTATCAAAAAAACTGACGTTGAAACGGAAAAAAGCCTTGAACAGCAAGTAAACAAATGGCACTTTTAACTACACAGATGCAATGAATTGCAGTGCATGAAAATCTTACGTCTGAGAAAAGGAAAATTTAACATAATATACATTATCGGACGTAAAATATTATTTTGCAGTCTTTGCGGTAAAAAGGCAGCATTATAGACATGGTTATTTCCCGACTGAGGAATTTGCTTAAAAAAGCGTCGGATTATGATAATTTTTCGCTTTTTGCTCCTCCTCCGGAGGTTTGGAGAAGTTTTTAATGTTTTTTTATGTTAGATTAACAACCGTGCGCACTGCTGTTTGACGAAATTACTTTTATCTGTTATAATTTGTATAAGGTTAACTATAAACACATGATTGGAGGGTCTAAAATGGGAAGAAGAAAAGCACTCCCGCCGGACTTTGATGGCAACTATACCGAAGATATGTTGTCTGAACGCCAACGTAACATTTTGAAATTCGTCCGTACTTTTATTAATCATAAGGGTTATCCACCTGCTGTACGCGAAATCGGTGCAGCTGTGGGTTTATCCTCCAGTGCCAGTGTGCATAATCATCTGAAGAAGCTGCAGGAGTATGGCTTCATTCAGCGTGATGCTGCCAAACCGCGTGCTCTGGAGCTGATGAGCGAGAGCGATGCCTGGAGAAACAAGCTCCTTGTTCCAGTACCGCTGGTTGGCAAGGTTACTGCAGGTGTTCCTATTCTTGCTGTCGAGAACATTGAAGAGACCTATCCTATTCCTCGTGACCTGATTGGTTGCGACGATGATGTTTTCATGCTTTCCGTATGCGGTGACAGCATGATTAACGCAGGTATTCTTGATCATGACTACATTATTGCGCGTAAGCAGAATTTTGCTAATAATGGCGATATTGTTGTTGCTTTGATTGACGGTGAGGAAACCACCGTTAAACGTTACTTCCGCGAGCTGCGCAGTGTGCGTTTGCAGCCGGAGAACGATAAGTATGAGCCTATTGTTGGTTCTGACAACATTAAGGTGCTTGGCAAGGTTATTTCTGTATTCCGTATGCTCTAATAGCCTGACTGTAAAATGCATGTAAAATGATGTCACTTTAGCGTCAAATACAAAAAACAGCTCTTTACAGAGCTGTTTTTTTGTTATATATTATAGTTATGAATGTGTGTAAACGATTTTTATAAGGAGATGACGCTTATGTTACATCCATCTAATGATATTATCATGAACGCCCAGCAATTCTTTGCTGCGTACCAGAGCGAGGCGAATCTGGTGAAGCTGTTGCATGCAGTCAGCATTGTGCTGCAGGAAGGTGCCGAAGTGCTCATTCCTACTGCTGCCGATGCGCCGGAGGGACAGCTGCTGCTGCAGACGCAGACTACGGACAGCGGCTTGGAATATATGACTGCTTTCAGCAGCAAAGAGGCCTACGAGCAGGGCGAGCCCTGCAATGTTATCAGCCGCCCTTTGGTCAACTACTTTGAAGCAATCCTGCAAATGGACGGTATTGCGGGCATTATCTTTAACCCTGCTTCCCCAGCTCCCTTCAATATTCAGAACCAAATGCTCAAGGAGCTGTTGGCTGATGCCCAAAAGAACAAGGCACAGAACGCTATTTCCGTTTGGCGCGGTGATATTACTACGCTGGACTGCGACGCGATTGTTAATGCTGCCAACAGTACGCTTTTAGGTGGTGGTGGCGTTGATGGTGCTATCCACCGCGCTGCAGGACCGCAGCTTCTGGAAGAATGCAAAACCTTAGGCGGCTGCCCGACTGGTGCTGCCAAGATTACCTATGGCTATAACCTGCCTGCAAGCTACATTATTCATACCGTAGGCCCTATTTACAACGGTAAGGTTGAACAAAGACTGGAACTGGCCGACTGCTACAAGAACAGCCTGGAACTGGCGCGCAAGCATCATCTGCACAGCATTGCTTTCCCGGCGATTTCTACCGGTGCTTATGCTTATCCTGTGGACGAGGCTGCCCGTATCGCTCTTTTGACCTGCACCGAATGGATTAATGCCAACGCCGACTATGGCATAAGTGTTGTGCTTACCTGCTTCAACAGCGGCGTTTATAACGCTTATCAGGAGCTTGTTAAAAAGGCGCAGAACGGCGAGTTAGATTAACCTTATAGCACTTTTATGTACGACAAAACCCGTGACTCCCTTCGGACGTCACGGGTTTTTATTAACCTTAGCGTAAATTTACTAGCGTACAGATTTACGCATTGATGATATTGTTGAACAAAGATTTATTAGCTTCAATAGGCTGCTTGCCGCCGACTACGCAGATCAGGCCGTCGCTGAGCATGTCCTCTACTACCTTAGCCAGTGCTTGCAGGTCTGCATTGCTTACATTGAGGATTTCGTTGCGGATGCGTTGGCGCAGTTCAACGGGAACGTGCTTCAGATATTGCGCGGTTGCCTTATCAAGACGCATGCTGTTGGTCAGGGGCTTATCCATCGTGCTGATGGTACCGATAACATACTTGTTCAGCTCGCGTTCGGGGAATTCTTCGTTTCTCAGCCATTCTGCCAGACCTTGGTAAGCCTCCAGAGTTTTCGGCAGCTGTGGGTCGCGGTAGGATGCAAACACACCTACGCCGTTCAGCTCAAAGCGTGCGGTAACGCCGTAAGCGCCGCCCTGAATACGGATTTTGGTCCAGAGATATTCATAGCTCAGAATGGTTTCCAGTACAGCCATCGCGCCCACGTATTTGTGACCGTGCTTAGCAAAGTTGCCGCCTGCAGCAACGTATTGTACCTTACCTGCGGTAGCAATAGCCTCGTTAACGGTGCCTACGGGCAGAATCTCAGCCTTCTCCCCTGCTTCTGCATCAGACAGCTTGCTGATGAAATCAAGGCACTGCTGTCTTACTGCTGCCTGCTCTTTTACGTCACAGCTGTAGCTGAGCAAGAAACGGTTCTTCTGGAAGAAGCATTTGATTAACAGGCGCAACTGCTCCAGTACCTGCGGTGCCAGCTCGTCGAAGTTATCGGTCAGCTTTTTGAGGAACTGGTAATAGCTGAATTCGTCCTGCTCGTTGACGCGTGCGCCGGCAGAGCAATAGGAGAACAGTCTGGTGATAGCAACGGTCTGACCGCGGTTGAAGAAGTTGTCGTCCCAATCGGTTTTCAGCTCGGACACCAGCTCGCGGAAGCGCTCCAGATCGTCCATCTTGCTTTCCAAAGCAATAGCCTGCAGGATATCCAGCATTTTCGGCAGGTTATCTGTGAGGCATTTGCCTTTGGTGGAGAAGTAAATTTTATAATTATCCGTAGATTCTGCTTCGGTGAAGGCGCGTACAGAGAACGCAATACCACCGGTATACATGATGGCGTTGGTTGCCAGCTCCTGATAGCTGTAGCGCTCGGTGTTGAACTTGCCCATGATATCTGTGAGCAGATAGCACAGAGGCAGCTTTTCGGCTTCGATATCGGTAATATCAAAATAGAAGCTGGTATAAGCGATTTTATTGGTGTTGCGCGGAAGATACAGCAAATGGCTTGCGCCCAGCTCTTCCTCCTGCGTTTCAATCTTCTCTACCTCCTGTCTGATGTCGCTGCGCTTCAGTACAGGGATGGTTGCGCGTGCTTCCTCACTGTCGGGAGTAGCCTGCAGGCGGTGCAGCTCGGCACATTCGTCGATATGCTGCTGCAGCTCCTCCTGGCTCATCTGTGCCTTGATAGCGCTCATCTTGGCAGCAGCGGCCTCCTGGTCTGCCTCCTCCTTGCCGGGTTGCGGCAGCAGGGTTACCAGCACCTTATGGGTGTTGTCCAGCAGATAGTTTTCAATGATGCTTTCGTAATAATTGGTTTTCAGACCCTCGCGCAGAGCTGCCAGATATTTGTTGTAGCAGAGGCCTTCAATCGGATTGCCGTCGTACAGCCAGTTATCCATAACGCCGATGCCCAAAATCAGTCCTTTGGGATAGCCGCCGAAATCTGCCTCACGCAGCTTGAATTCCATGGAGTTGATGTTGGCCTCCAACAGCTTTTTGTCAATGCCGTTGATGGTAATGTCCTGCAGTGTTTTATAGATAACGCTGATAAATTTATCGCGCAGGTCCTTCTCGCTGCCGCTGGCACGGATAGAGAATACCGGCTGATACATGCTGGAGGTATAGCTGCCGTTGATAATCTGGCCCACGCCTGCATCCATCAGCGCACGGCGCAGAGCGGAGGATTCGCTGTCCAGCAGGGTGCTTTTCAGCAGGCTCAGAGCCATGCTAGTCTGCAGGTCGGTTGCCTTGCCTGTTACGATAGAAAGCTCGTGATATGTTTTGGCAGTGCAGTCCTCCTCTGCTCCAACCGGATAAAAGGCTTCGATATCCGCAGTACGCGGCAAGGGCTGCTGCTCTGCGATAGCGGAATCAACAGTACCGGTTTTCTCAAAGCTGTTCAGATATTCGCTGTCGAGATATTCCAAAGTAGCGTCGATATCCATATCACCGTATAAATAGATATAGCTGTTTTCCGGGCTGTAATAGGTTTTGTGGAACTGCTCGAATTTTTCCTGAGTCAGCTGCGGAATAGCGTCCGGATAGCCGCCGGATTCAAAGCGGTAGCAGTTGTCAGGGAACAGAGCCTTCATTGCTTCGTTTTCCAGATATGCGTCCGGCGAAGAATATACTCCCTTCATTTCGTTATAAACAACGCCGTTGTAGCTCAGCTTGCCGTCGAGGCTGTCCAAATTATAATGCCAGCCCTCCTGACGCAGGGTGTATCTGTTTTGGTAGAAGGAAGGATAGAACACAGCGTCCAGATATACGTCCATCAGGTTATGGAAGTCCTTATCGTTGCGGCTGGCAACGGGATACATGGTCTTATCCGGGAAGGTCATAGCGTTCAAAAAGGTGTTCAGAGAACCCTTGACGAGGTCTACGAAGGGCTCCTTTAAGGGATATTTGCGGGAGCCGCAAAGAGAGGAATGCTCCAGAATATGTGCTACACCTGTATCATCTGCAGGCGGAGTTCTGAAGGAAATAGAAAAAACCTTGTTATCGTCATCGTTAGCAAGGTACAAAAGGCGTGCGCCGCTCTTGATATGCTCCATGATATATGCCTGGGAGCTGATTTCATCTACAAATTGTGCTTGTAAAACCTTAAAGCCGTGGTATACGGCATTTATTGCTAAAGTCATTGTTGCCTCCTAAAAATTTACACTATGGTATTTATTATAACATATTTGCATATCTATTGTCTGAAAATCTTGTAAAAACAGTTAGCTGTTGCTAAAAAAGATTATCTCCTTGCCAAAAGCGCTGTTCTTGCCTATAATAATTAGTAGAATAGGCAGACCTGGAGGGAATATTGATGGAAGAAGCACGTTTTACACTGCGCATTCATCCTATTATCATGAATAAGATGAAGCATTTGGCAAAGATAAATGGCCGTTCGGTCAACAAGGAAATCGAACAGATTTTGAAATGGGTTATTGATGATTATGAGCGCCAATACGGAAAAATTGAGCTGACCAAGGCGGAAATGCCTGGCTTCAGCACAGGCGCAACGGTTAAAGAAGCACCGGAGCAGCCTATGGAAATGCTTTTCGGTTTGGATAATAAAAGTAAAAAATAATATGTAGGCTCCCCTGCCCTACGCAATACAAATAATTAAGGCACTACTGCGCTCACAGTAGTGCCTTTAGTTTTTGCTTATTTTGCTATTGCATGTTCCTTAAGCTCAAGCTTTTGCTTTTCTTCTACCTCTTTAATGCGGCAGCTGGCGAAAATAGAACCGGAAACGTTATGCCATATGCTGAAAATTGCGCCCGGAAGTGTAGCCAGCGGATTAGCGGCGAAGTTTGCGGTTGCCAGTGCCAGCGCCAGACCGCTGTTCTGCATTGCAACTTCAATAGCGATAGAGGTTTCCTTAGCGTAGGATACCTTCATCAGACGCGCCATGGCCAGGCCAAGAGCCATACCGATGCCATTGTGCAGGACAACAGCCAGCATAACGATCAGACCGCAGCTCATCAGCTTAGCAGCGTTAACAGCAACGATACCGTCGATAATGGTTACAATCGCTACAACGGAAACCAGCGGCAGAATACCGCCCAGCTTGACGATGGTTTCGTGGAAAAGGCTGTTTAATATGATACCTGCAAGCACAGGCAGCAGCACAATCTTCACTACGGAAAGCACCATAGCCATAAAGCTTACCTCAACCCAGGAGCCTGCCAGCAGGTACACCAGCACAGGTGTTACCAGCGGTGCAATCAAGGTCGAAGTGATGGTCATGCCCACGGATAAGGGAACGTCACCCTTAGCGATGTAGGCAATAACGTTGCTGGCAGTACCGCCGGGGCAGCAGCCTACGAGGATAACGCCCAGAGCGATATCAGTATCAAGATTCATCACTACAGCCAGAAAATAGGCTGCCAATGGCATGATGGTGTATTGCAGGATACAGCCGGAAATAACCTCCTTAGGTCGGGAAAAGACGATTTGGAAGTCCTCGCGCTTGATGGTCAGGCCCATGCCGAACATTGCCGTGCCCAGGAAGAGAGCGGTATACTGCGGAATCCACATGAATTTTTGCGTATGGGTGAAAGCAACCGCAGAGGTGATTAAAATCACGACGGCGATGTACTTGGATAAAAATCCGCTTACCTTGCCAATGATGTTTAAAACGCTGTTTTGCTCGTTCATATTAAATTGCCTCCTTACATGTATGCTGCCTTGGGGCAGTCACGCTGTTAATTGCCTCGAGCAGAAGCAATTACATGGGTATTGTACCACAAAAAGGAGGAAAAATAAAGTATCAGCAGGACTCCAGCAGGTGCGACACCTTCACCTGCAGCTTATCGGCGATGCGGAATACCAGGTCCATACTCGGGCGCGCGCTGCCGTGCTCGATTTTGCTCAAATACTGCGGAGTAATGCCTATCTGCTCTGCGAGCATCCCCTGCCCCAGCTCCTGCATGATTCTGTAATAACGTATTTTTCTGCCCATTTCTACATACTTTTCGCAATACATATATCATCCACTCCTCTACTTCTTACTGATTATAGCTTACAGTATTTCCGGCATTTCTTCATGTAAAAAAAGGTGCGAAGACTGCCTTGATACCGCTTGCCAAAGTAAATACAGGTGCATTCCTGAAAAACGTGCCGGCAATCAGTTTTGCTTTTGCGTTATGTCTTAGCATAATCTTATTATAAAAAATAGGATAGCCAGAAATTGGCTATCCTAAAAAATTTTTTGAGAAATTTTTAGATATTTTTTGCGAAAATGAATTTTGCGCTTAGTTTACCGGTATCTCCTGTCTGGAAATAACCTCAATCAGCTCGCCCTGGCTTTTCAGCCAGATATCAATGCCTTTGCCGAAAACCTCCGCTTCGATAAGCGTACCGTTTTCGCCCTCCTCTACCACCTTGGCGGTCGGCAGGCGGTCAAGAATGTACTCGTAGCTGCCGCCTTTAAACAGGAAGCGCAGGCGCTGCAGATGGCCGCCGTACATAAACTGGATGCGCTTGCGGAACTCGCCCTCCTCAAAGCGCTTGGAATACGGAACGGCGAAATGCGTTTCGGTGACGGTAAAGCTGTTGATTCTGTCGATGCGGTAGATAGTCGGGAAGGGATCGTTTTCTATCTCGAATTTGAGCTCCTCCTTCTCCTTGGGCACAATGAAGCCTGCCAGATAAAAGTAAAATTCGGAGAACATGATGCCTACGGGCTGCAGTCTGCGCTGCACCAGAACGCCGTCGGTACGGCGGTAGTTAATGATTATTTCCAGATGCTCATGCACAGCGCCGCTAAGCTCCCACATCTTCTTCAGGAACTTATCCTTGTGCTGCGGTTCTACATAAAGCAGCTTTTCATTGCCTATAAGCTCGCTCACACGCTGCTGCTCCGTTTTCGGGATACAGCAGTCAATCAGCTTATCAAGAATCGGATACAGCTCCTTTTTGGTGAACGCCCTGCTTTCGAGCAGTATTTTGAGCGTGGCGAAAACCTCCTCGTTGGACAGCAGATTGCGTGATGGCGGTACAAGCTGGTAAGCGCCGAGCTTTTGGTTGTAGACCAAATCCTGCACCAGGCCTGATGCTTCGTTCTGCTCATGTAAAAAGGACCGCAGGTCTTCTATGTCGCGCTGAATAGAGCGTAAGGAGCAGCCGAAGCGTTGGGCCTCCTCCTTCTTGTAGAGCATTTTGCCGTCTACCAGGCGCGAATACATATAGAGCAAACGATCCTTTGCGATGCGTAAATCTGTCATTATTAGTTCCTCCCTGCCATGAAATTTGCAAAGCGGTTGCTGCAAGAAAATCTCTTTAAGCTAATTATAGCACAATCATTCTCTTAAGCAAACGTTTTGCCACCAGCTATAAGCAAATTTTACCATAGAGGAAGGACACATATTGTCTTTCTCTAAAAATATTTTTGGCTTTTTCAGCATATTTCAGAGATAACAGGCGAAAATTTACGCCTGTTCAGTTTTAAGTGCAGGCAGAAAGCCGTCCAATGCTTCCAAAGCGCGTGCTGCAATCTGAGCGTTCTTTTCTCTCTTCTTGCGGATGCGTACAGTGAGCGGCGGAATGAGACCGAAGTTGATGTTCATCGGCTGGAAGTTTTCTATCGCCGGGTTACTGATGTAGTTGGCCAATGCTCCGTGCGCAGTTACCTCGGGCAATTCTACCTCCGGCAGCTCCAATACCGCTCTGGCAGCAGCTAAACCGGCCATCAGTCCGGAGGCTGCCGATTCAACGTAGCCTTCTACGCCTGTCATCTGTCCGGCAAAGTAGAAGCGCTTGTTATTGCGCAGGTTGAAGTGCTTATCCAAAAGCTGCGGCGAATTCAGGTAGGTGTTTTTGTGCATTACGCCGAAACGGACGAACTCTGCGTTCTCCAGACCGGGAATCATGCCGAAAACACGTCTTTGCTCCGGCCATTTGAGGTGTGTCTGGAAGCCTACCAGATTATAAAGGGAGGCAGCGGCGTTATCCTGACGCAGCTGTACTACTGCGTAGGCTTCTTTGCCGTTGCGCGGGTCAATGAGCCCTACAGGCTTCAGCGGACCGAAGCGCATGGTGTCCTCGCCTCTTGCAGCCATTTCCTCGATAGGCATGCAGGCTTCAAATACATCATGCTCAAAATCCTTAACGGGAGCGCTTTCCGCATTGCAGAGAGCTTCCCAGAAGGCAACGTATTCCTCCTTTGTGTAGAAGGGGCAGTTGAGGTAGTCGGCGCCGCCCTTGTCGTAGCGGGACGCACGGTAAACCTTGTCGTAGTCCAGGGAATCGGCGGTAACAATCGGTGCTGCCGCATCAAAGAAGTGCAGATAATCAGCCTGCAGCAGCTTTTTGATATCGGCGAAAAGCGCGTCGCTGGTCAGCGGGCCGCTGGCTACGATGACAGTGCCTTCGAGGCTTTCAAGATCGGTCACTTCTTCGTGGATAACGGTAACGAGCGGATTGGCCTTCACTGCTTCGGTTACGGCAGCGGCAAAGCCGTCGCGGTCAACAGCCAGAGCGCCGCCGGCAGGCACCTGATGCTCATCAGCTTTTTGCATGATGAGGGAGCCTAAACGGCGCATTTCTTCCTTCAGCAGGCCGACAGCGTTTTCAATGTTGGCTGCGCGCAGGGAGTTGCTGCATACAAGCTCGGCAAAATATGCGGTTTTATGTGCTCCGTCACTTTTTACGGGACGCATTTCGTGCAGGATTACAGGGATACCGTGGCGCGTGAGCTGGGTAACGGCTTCGCAGCCTGCCAGACCCGCACCGATTACATGTACAGGAGAGATAGTCATTTATTCGTTGCTGCCTTTCTTAGTTGTAGTAGTTTTTTTCGTTACGGTTGTTTTCTTTGCAGTAGCGGTTTTTTTAGCGGTAGTAGCTTTAGTAGCTGTAGTCTTTTTTGCTGCAGTGGTTTTGGTAGCAGTAGTTTTCTTAGCGGTAGTCTTTTTAGCCGCCGTAGTTTTCTTGGTTGCGGTGGTTTTAGCTTCCATAGTCTTTGCTGCAGCGGTTTTGGAAGCATATACCGGTCTTGCCTTGGAGCATTCCGGGTTACTGCAGAACTTGCGCTTGCTGCCGTTGCGTTCAACGTGCTCTACCATCATAGCGCCGCAGTCCGGGCATTTTTCGTTAAGCGGCTTATCCCAGGTGGTGTAATCGCACTCGGGATATTTTTCGCAGCCATAGAATACCTTACCGGTTTTGCTCTTGCGTTCGAGGATATCGGCGCCGCACTTAGGACATTTTACACCAATCGGGTGCAGAATGGGTTTGGTATTGCGGCATTTGGGGAAGTTGGGGCAAGCCAGGAACTTGCCGAAGCGTCCCTCGCGGATAACCATCATGGTGCCGTCGTTGCACTTGTCGCAGGGAACGTCGGAGACCTCCAGCGGGATTTCGACAATAGGAATAGCCACGCCTGCGTGGTCCAGATCCTTTTTGAAGGGACCATAGAATTCGCTGAGAACTTCGTCCTTGGTGTGCTTCTTCTCGGCAACCTCATCCAGCTTTTCCTCCATCTGGGCGGTGAAGCCGATGTTGATGAGTCCCTTGAAATATTCGGTGAGCATATCTACGGTCATAATGCCAAGCTCGGTAACGAGCAGCTTTTTGGCCTCTTTGACAACGTAACCGCGTGTAAGCAGTGTAACGATGGTAGGTGCAAATGTGCTGGGGCGGCCGATGCCCTTCTCCTCCAGCTCTTTGATAAGCGTTGCTTCGGTGAAGTGCGCAGGCGGCTCGGTAAAGTGCTGCTCTGCCGGCATGAGCTTGTAAAGCAGCAGCTTGCTGCCGGGTTCAACGTAAGGAACCTTGGAGTCCTTTTCTTTATCGTCATATTTGCTGTGCAGCTGCAAGAAGCCCGGGAATTTCAGTACGGAGCCTGTTGCACGCAGTTGGTATTCGGCGGCATCAATCGTCAGGGTGGTAACATCATAAACAGCGTCCGTCATCTGACTGGCAACAACGCGGTTCCAGATGAGCGTATACAGCTTCAGCTGGTCATTGGTGAGGTACTTCTGCATCTCGGCCGGGGTACGCATGACGCTGGTCGGACGAATCGCCTCATGTGCGTCCTGAGCGTTCTTTTTGGTGCTGTAATGGTTTTCCTTCGCCGGGCAGAATTCGCTGCCGATGTTTTGCTTGATATAGTCGCGGATTTCGGCAATGGCAACCTCTGCCAGACGCACGGAGTCGGTTCTCATGTAGGTAATCAGGCCGACGGAAGTTTTGCCCAGGGATACGCCTTCATAAAGCTGCTGTGCGAGCATCATGGTCTTTTTGGCGCTGAAGTTGAGCTTTTTGTTGGCCTCCTGCTGCATGCTGGAGGTAGTAAACGGCGGTACGGGGTGACGCTTGCGTTCCTTCTTTACTGCGTCGCTCACGATGTAATCGGCCTTGGACAGCGCTTCTTCCGCTGCTCTGGCCTCTGCCTCATTGTGCAGCTCCAGCTTTTTGCCTTTGTATTTTACTGCTTCCGCTTCAAAGAGCTGTCCCTTGCTGCCTTCACGCAACTTGGCGCTTAACGTCCAGTATTCTACCGGTACGAAATCTTCGATTTCACGGTCGCGGTCAGCAACGATTTTGGTAGCAACGGATTGTACGCGGCCGGCGCTCAGACCCTTGCGGATTTTGCGCCACAGCAGCGGGCTCAGCTGATAGCCTACGATGCGGTCTAAAATGCGGCGTGCCTGCTGTGCATCAACCATATCCATGTCAATGCAGCGCGGATGCTTGATAGCGTCCTTGACAGCGGCAGCGGTAATCTCATGAAATTCAATGCGGCAGGCAGATGTCGGGTCGATGCCCAGAATAAAAGCCAGATGCCAGCTGATTGCTTCACCCTCGCGGTCAGGGTCAGTTGCCAGTAAAACTTTGTCGGCTTTTTTTGCTTCTGTTTTCAGCGCTTTGATTAAATCGCCTTTACCGCGGATATTGATATATTTCGGCTCAAATTCGTTTGCATGCTCCTCGTCCGGCAGAAAGGTTACACCTAGGGTGCTTTTCGGCAGGTCGCGCAAGTGTCCCATAGAAGCCTTTACAGTATAGTTTTTGCCTAAAAATTTTTCGATAGTCTTGGATTTCGTAGGTGATTCCACGATAACCAGAGTCTTTGCCATTTATGTTCCTCCTACTTTCGGTAGTAACGCTGCGCCTGGTCTGTCGCCACCAGTCCGGCGGCCTGCAGGTCAAGCAGCTCCATGCTCACGGCAGCAAAAGCGGCTCCGCTCTGCTCCGTCAGCTTTTCTAAAGAAAGCGCTCCTGCCTGCAAAAGCGCAAGCAGCTTCGCTCCTAATTCCGTTGTGACAGGTGCGGGCGCAGGCTTTGGTTCCTGCGGCGCACAATCAAAGATACTCGGCTGGGTTATGCAGCGGTTCATCGCCTGCTGCCAACTTCTTTTATCGTCTAAAATATCCTGTGGCATATCTACCAGCTTGGCACCGGTACGGATAAGCTCATGACAGCCTATGCTGCCGCCGTCGAAAATATTCCCCGGTACGCAGTATACCTCACGTCCCTCGTCGGCAGCGATATTCGCCGTAATTACAGCGCCGCTGCGCTTGCCTGCCTCTGCTACCAGTACGGCCTGCGACAGACCAACGATGATACGGTTGCGCGCAGGAAAATTTGCCGCTGCTGGCGGAACTCCCGGCGGATATTCCGTTACCAGTGCTCCCTGCTCGGCAATGCGGGCGAACAGCTTGGCGTTTTCGGGCGGATAGACAATATCCAACCCGCAGCCTAATACTGCCACCGTCGTACCTCCGGCCTGCAGGCAGGCCTCGTGTGCCGCCGTGTCGATGCCCTTGGCACCGCCGCTGATGATCGGTATGCCTTCGCGCGTCATCGTCTTGGCAAAGTAGCCTGCGGCACGCACGCCGTATTCGCTGCAGCGTCGTGAGCCGACGATGGCCAAAGCATAATTTGCCTGCGGCAGCTTGCCCTTGACGTACAAAACTAAGGGCTTGTCGCTTAATTGCTGCAGGCTCTGCGGATAGGCAGCGTCGATATAGGCCAGTATCTGCACGCCGTTATGACGGCAGAAGTAATCCAGCCTTTGCGGCAGACGCGCATCACGGTTGCTGATAAAGCTTTGCACTGCTCGCGGCGTACAGAGGCCGGTTGCCGTAAGCGTGGCGGCACTCGCTTCAAAAACAGCACGGGCACTGCCCAGAGCGTTAATCAGATCAGGTATTCTGCTGCGTCCCAGACCGGGGACAACAGCGCAGACAGCGGCAAGGTATAAGGTGGTATCCATAAGGTCACACTCCTCCTGTAATAAATACATGATTATGCAGTCAGAGCGGAACTACATGCCACAGCCTTCATAATATGCGATTTTCTTACATTATAATGATGAAATTCGTATTGGTCAAGTAAATTAATTATACAATAGAAGAAATTGTCAGCCAAATGCGGGGCAAATTCTTCACGAAAAGACCCAAACATCGGCCTATATACAACAAAAGGACTCCCTCATCAGAAGGAGTCCGAAAATTATTTTTGCAGTCTTTGCATAACGTAGTCGACAATCTGCTGTGCTGCCAAAGGATGTGCGTGCTCACTGCAGGCTGCTGCCTCACGCGGGCTTACCGTGCTGTTTTTGATGTGCTGCACCAGCTCGTCGGTAGAACGTGCTACCAGAGCGCCGCAATACTGCTGCAGGAAGGCGGCGTTGCCCTCCTCCTGCCCCGGCAGCGGCTTGTAGATTAAAAGGTCCAGTCCGCTCGCCAGCACCTCGGCAGAGGTTAAACCGCCGGCCTTGGTGATAATCATATCAGCGCCGGCCATGAGCTGTGGTACGTCCTCACGGAAGCCGTAGATTTCGGCAGTAGCGCCGTATTTGGCTTGCAGCTGTGCCGCTAACGCTTCGTTGTGGCCTGTGACAGCAACAACGCGCAGGTTTTTCAGAGCGGCGCGCTGCAGTGCCGTGATTATCTCGGCCATCGGCAGCAGGCCCTCGCCCCCGCCCATCAGCAGGCAGACGCGTTCGGTTTCGTCCCAGCCGAAGAACTCGCGGCATTTCTGCTTGTCATGCTTAATCATAAACTGCTGACGCACGGGAATGCCCGTAGCCTGAATGTCGGCATCGGTAGCGAGCTTGTCACGCAGCAGCTCGTCGGCGATAAAATAGGTATCCACACCGTCGCAAACCCACCAGCGGTGAATCGTAAAGTCGGTCACTACAGCACCGAGCCAAAGCTTGGGATGCTGCTTTTTGTAATAGCCGATGATGCCTGCGGGTGTAGCGTGCGTAGCGATTACCGCATCAGGCTGTACGCTGCGCAGGTAGCTGCCTCCTAACCACGCCAACAGGCGGTTTAAAAGCTCACGCATCCATAAAGAGCCGCCCTGCTTGTTGCCCCAGCTGTAGGCCAGCTTATAAAGCCAGGGGCAGCATTTTAAAATCCACAGGTAGGTGCCGAGAAAGACCTTGCCCAGAAACTGCGGGAAGAAGTCGAAGATGTTGCCGTGGATGACCTCAACCTCCGGACGGTCGGCTAAGGCTTGCTCCAGCGCTTCGGCTGCCAGCCTGTGTCCCGAGCCTATGGGTGCCGAAAGCAGGAGCACAGTATATTTTTTTCGTGTTTCGTGCATATGTATCACCATCTATATTGTATCGGAAATATAGCTAATCGGAATTTTTTTGCGAAAAAAGCTTGCTATCATAGCCTTTATATTGTATCATATTTTTAACTACAATCAATAGTTAATGTTCTCGCAAAGAGTAAAATTCGTGAGAAATTTTTGGGAGGCTCATCAAATGACTACAAGAAGACCTGTTGAAAGCTTTAGCTTTCCTGTAGAAAAAATTAAAGAAGGTTATTATACTGACGCATATTTTATGCGTTCCGAAGAAATCTTAAACGGTGATAATTATCATCCGCGTGTGCTGATGCAGGTGTTCGCCCGTGACCATGTTGTTGTTTGCGGTACCGACGAGGTCATTGCTCTGATCCGTCAATGCGCTTTCCATCCGGAAACTATCGAAATTCATTCCCTGCGTGACGGCGAAGAGGTTGACGAGTGGGAAACCGTTATGACTATCGAAGGCGATTATGCCGACTTTGCGCATCTGGAAACCATCTATCTGGGTATTCTGGCACGCCAGAGCCGCATTGCTACAAATGTTCGCCGCGTAGTGAAGGCTGCCAACGGCAAGCCGGTGCTTTTCTTCCCTGCACGTTATGATATTTACCAGACTCAGGAATCCGACGGCTATGCAGCTTTGGTTGGCGGCATCCACGGCTTCTCTACCGATGCCAATGCTCTGGCAGCAGGAGGCAAGGGTTTGGGTACTATCCCCCATGCATTGATTGCTTCCTACAAGGGTGACACTGTCGCTGCTACCGAAGCATTCGATAAATATGTTGATCCGTCTATCGCACGTATCGCTCTGGTTGATTTTGACAACGACTGCGTAAACACTTCTCTGGCTGTGGCCCGCAAGCTGGGCAAAAAGCTCGCAGGTGTGCGTCTGGATACCTCCGGCAGCATGGTTGACAAGAGCCTGTGGACTCAGATTGGTACCTTTAAGCCGACCGGTGTTTGCAAGGAGCTGGTTTGCAACGTTCGCCGTGCGCTGGATGCCGAGGGCTTCAACCACGTTAAGATTATCGCCTCCGGCGGCTTTGACGCTGAGCGCGTAGCAGCCTTTGAGGAAATGGGCGTGCCTGTTGATACCTATGCAGTAGGTTCTTCCTTCTTCGACGGCAACATCAACTATACTGCGGATATCGTTAAGGTTGATGGCAAGGACTGCGCTAAGGCCGGCCGTAAATACAATCCTAACCCCAAAATGGAGCTTGTAAAATAATTTGCAACAATGAGGTTGCAGTGCGAAAGTGCTGCAGCCTTTTTTGCTATCCTAATGAAGGAAATATGGCTATCAGCAAGAATACTTACTACGGGAAACAAAATGTCCCTTCAGTCAGGAAAAATTACGGCCACTCATTTCGTGTGGAACCAAGACGAAGCGGCGCAAAACTCGCGCGAAGCCAAGAGATTCTGCAATATGAGTTTGCATAGCGCTCAGACATTGCGCCCCTTCTGTGGTTCCAGACACTCATTCGCTGTAATTTTTATTCCTTACGCGACATTCCATTCTCATATTCATAAATCTTAGCTTTGATATACCATGTGATTATCACAATTTCATCTACATAAAAAGGAGAACCCACTATGTCATTGAATACAACTCCCGCTGCCGAGCGTATCCACATCGGTATCTTCGGCAAGCGTAATGCCGGCAAGTCTAGCCTAATCAACGCCATCACCAGTCAGGAGCTTGCCATTGTCAGCGAACAAAAGGGCACCACTACCGACCCTGTATATAAGGCTATGGAGCTTTTGCCCCTCGGCCCCGTAATGATTATCGATACCCCCGGCCTCGACGATGAAGGCGAGCTGGGCGCACAGCGCATCGCCAAGGCTCAGCAGGTGCTGAATAAGTGCGACATCGCTCTGCTCGTAGTAGATGCCAGTGTTGGCCTCAGCGAAGCGGATAAAGCACTGTGGCAGCAGCTGCAGGCGAAAAAACTGCCCTCCATCCTTGTGCTGAACAAAGTAGAACTGTTAGACGAAATGCGCCAGGCACTGCTCACTATGGAGTCCATGAAGCTCACTAAGCAATGCTTCCTTGTCAGCGCCATCACCAACCGTAACATCAACGAGCTGAAGGAGGCTATCGCTGCTTTGCGCCCGCGTGAGGTAGAACGCCAGCTGCTTGGCGATTTGATTAAGCCCTGCGACATCGTAGTGCTCGTAACGCCGATTGACAGCGCCGCCCCCAAGGGCAGATTGATACTGCCGCAGCAGCAGGTACTGCGCAACGTGCTCGACAACAAGGGCATTACCGTAACTGTGCAGGAAAGCGAACTGGCGGAAGCACTGGCACGCCTCGCCTTCCCGCCCAAGCTCGTTGTAACCGACAGCCAAGCCTTCGGCGTAGTCAGCAAAATTGTGCCGCCCACCATTCCGCTCATCTCCTTCTCCATCCTCATGGCGCGCTACAAGGGCACGCTCAGCGCAGCCGTGAAGGCAGTGCGTGTGCTCGATACAGTGCAGGATGGCGATAAGATACTCATCAGCGAGGGCTGCACACACCACCGCCAATGTCAGGACATCGGCACAGTAAAGCTTCCCGGCTGGATTCGCAGCTTCACCAAAGCGGAGCCTGAATTCTGCTTCAGCAGCGGCACGGAATTCCCTGAGGATTTGTCACAATATAAACTTGTAGTGCATTGCGGTGGCTGCATGCTCAACGAACGCGAAATGCAAAGCCGCAGCGAATGTGCTGCAGCGCAGAACGTCCCCATGACCAACTACGGCATTGCTATTGCCTATATGCACGGCATTTTAAAGCGCAGCGTCGCTCCCCTGCCGGATATCGCCAAGCTGCTGGAGTAAAGCTTCAGCTGAACAGGAGAAAGTGAGGGTATGAACCATGCACAGTTTTTTATATTATTACCTGATCTTCATCAACTGCACCGCCTTTGTCGTCTACGGTGCAGATAAAGCCTTCGCCAAGCTGCACAGCTGGCGTGTGCCGGAAATAGTGCTGCTGTTTTTGGCAGCGCTCGGCGGCAGCGCAGGCGCATTTATCGCCATGCAGCTTTTCCGCCATAAGACACAGCATTTGAAGTTTATCTTCGGCGTACCGCTCATTTTCTTTCTGCAGGTAGCAGTCATCAGCTATTTTTTCTATAAGGGCTAAGCGCTCACTAAAAACCGTACAAACCGTACAAAACCGTACAACCCCTTGCTGCATAAGGCTTTGGGGCTGTACGGTTTTTGTGTTGCACTTATAACTCCGCAACCTTCGGCGGATACTTTGCTTCAAAAGCGCGCAATACACCAAGCAGTCTTTCGTCCAGATAGCTCATACCCTGCTCCCGTAGTTTTTGTGGTATGCCGTAGTAGCATTCTGCTACCGCACCGGTGATTGCTGCCAGTGTGTCGCTGTCACCGCCGATAGAAATAGCATTACGGATAGCATCTTCATAGCTTGTCGACTCAAAGAAGGCCATCAATGCCTGCGGTACGGTATTCTGGCAGGTTTCGTTGAACATATAGGAATCGCGGATACCGTCGAGCGTGAAGTCCATAGGATAATAGTTGGCATTAATATAATCCCTGATAGCTTGCATAGTTGCGCCCTGCTTGGCCATAAATGCTGTCACAGCAGTTGCCTCCGCTCCCTTGATGCCTTCCGGATGGTTGTGCGTCACGTCCGTCACCATCAGCGAAAGCTGTTTGACCTGCTCTAGGGTATTCGTAGCATAAACAACACCGCTCACGCGCATTGCCGAACCATTGCCATAGCTGTTATAAGGCTGCGGGTCGTCAAAATAAAGCCAGCAGGAAAAGGTTCTGCCATAACCGGCATCAGGATATGCCTCACCAAAAGCACGCATTTTTGCTACAGCCTGCTCGCGCAAATCGCTGAAATCAGGCTTGCTCTCCAAAAGCGCCTCACATAACGCCAAAGACATTACGCTGTCATCTGTGAAAAAGCAGTCATTAGTAAAAAACTCAAAATCCTTCGCTTTGTAATTATCCCATTCAAAACGTGAACCGACAATATCGCCAATAATTGCACCTAGCATTGTATACGCCTCCACTCATTTGTTATGTGTATATTATAGCATAATCGTCTAAACCGTACATCATAACAAAAACCGTACACGCGCAAAGGCTTTCCCGGCCTGCGTTTGTACGGTTTTCTGCGACAGCAATAATATACATATAAACATATACAGAAACGCTCTGCCAACCTTGCGGTCAGCAGAGCGTTTTATTGTGTCAGTTTTAAGCCTCAGCTTATTTGAAGTAGCTTACGCCGGACAGGAAAATCTTCTGATCCTTGTCGCCCGCAATGTTGCGGAACAGGCCCGGAGCAAAACGCTCGCTGTGGCCCATCTTGCCGAGGATACGTCCGTCGGGGCTGGTGATGCCTTCGATAGCATACAGGCTGCCGTTCGGGTTGAACGGAGTGTTCATGGTCGGTACGCCCTGAGCATTTACATACTGGGTAGCAACCTGGCCGTTAGCGAACAGCTCTTTGATAGTGCTTTCCGGAGCGTAGAAGCGGCCTTCGCCGTGGGATACGGCAACAGCATGCTCTTCGCCTGGTTCGCACAGGCTGAACCACGGAGATTTGTTGGAAACAACTCTGGTGGTAACAATCTGGGAAATATGACGGCCGATGTTGTTGAAGGTCAGTGTCGGTGCATCGCTGGTCATATCGCGGATATCGCCGTACGGAACGAGGCCGAGCTTAATCAATGCCTGGAAGCCGTTGCAGATACCCAGCATCAGGCCATCGCGGTTTTCCAAGAGGTCGCTGATTGCTTCCTTGATGCGCGGGTTGCGGAACATGGTAGCGATGAACTTGCCGCTGCCGTCAGGCTCGTCACCGGCGCTGAAGCCACCGGGAATCATCACAATCTGGGAGTTGTTGATATATTTAACCATTGCTTCTACGGATTCTTCGATAGCAGCAGCGGTAAGGTTGCGCACGATGAAGGTGCTAGCTTCGGCACCTGCAGCTTCAAAAGCACGGGCGCTGTCGTATTCGCAGTTGTTGCCGGGGAATACGGGGATGAATACGCGCGGTTTGGCGATATTCACCGGAGCGGTCAAAGTCAGCTCGCTCTTGTACAGCGGCATAGCGATGTCAGCAGGCTCTTCTGCCTTCGGAGTGCCGTCCGGGAAGATGCCCAGCAGCGGCTCGCGGTATGCGGCAAAGGCTTTCTCAGCGTCAATCTTGGTGTCGTTGATGGTGATGCCTGCTTCGGCAGTAGTGTGGCCGAGCAGCATGTAATCCAGACCTTCGAACAGCTCTTCCGGTTCTACGCCGGCTGCCAGCTCGAGGACCATGCCGCCTGGCTGCAGAGTGAAGAGGCTGTCGGTATCGTGGAACGGTTTGATAAATTCAAAGCCAAGCTCGTTGCCCAGGCTCATGGTGGTTACCAGTGCAGCTACGCCGCCCTCTTTAACAGCGGCAGCAGCAGCAATCTTGCCTGCTTCCATAGCCTTGTGTACAGCGGTCAGGTTTTCCTTCAGCGCTGCAAAGTCCAGTACTTCTGCACTATTGCGCGGGCAGGACAGGAAGATTACCTTGTCGCCTGCTGCCTTGAAGTCGGCAGATACAGCCTTGTTGCCGTCGATTACGCCTACTGCGAAGGAAACGAGTGTCGGCGGAACGGTTTTATCCATGAAGGTACCGCTCATGCTGTCCTTGCCGCCGATTGCCGGCAGGTCCAGAGCATCAAGTGTGGTGAAGGCGCCCAGCAGTGCGCTGAACGGCTGGCCCCAGCTGTTGGCATCATGCAGTTTCGGGAAGTACTCCTGCAGAGTCAGGCGCAGCTTAGCGGGGTCAGCACCCAGAGCTACGGCACGAACTACGGATTCGGTTACAGCGTACATAGCGCCATGGAACGGGCTCCAGCAAGCAACGTTCGGGTTGTAGCCGCAGGCCATTACGCTTGCTGCGGTGGTGTTGCCGTGCAGTACGGGGATGCGGCCTACCATACCCTCGCTCGGAGTGAGCTGGGTTTTGCCGCCGAACGGCATCATTACGGTGCCACGGCCGATGGTGCTGTCAAAACGCTCGGACAGGCCCTTTTCGCTGCAGACATTCAGACGGCCTAGGTTAGCCAGCCATGCAGCTTCAAGGTCAGCAGCGGAGGTTACTTCGGCAGGAACCTGCTCGAATACGTTGTCCTCTTTTTCTTCGCTTACTACGATATTGGTGTGTTGTGCAACGCCGTTGGTATCGAGGAAAGCGCGGGACAGGTCAACAATTTTATCGCCACGCCAGAACATAACCAGGCGCGGTTCTTCGGTAACGTCGGCAACAACAGTTGCTTCCAGGTTTTCTTCGTCAGCATATTTGATGAAGGCGTCGCGGTCAGCGGCAGCGATAACAACAGCCATACGCTCCTGAGATTCGGAGATAGCCAGCTCGGTGCCGTCCAGGCCTTCATATTTCTTGGGAACCTTATCTAGGTCAATAACAAGACCGTCGGTCAGCTCGCCGATAGCAACGGATACACCGCCTGCACCGAAGTCGTTGCAGCGTTTGATCATTGCGGTTACGGCAGGGTTGCGGAACAAACGTTGGATTTTGCGTTCGGTTGGAGGATTACCCTTCTGTACCTCTGCGCCACAGCTCATGAGGGAGTCAACGGTGTGCTCCTTAGAGGAACCGGTTGCACCGCCGCAGCCGTCACGACCGGTTTTGCCGCCCAGCAGCACTACGATATCGCCGGCAGCGGGACGCTCACGGCGAACTGCGCTACGGGGAGCAGCGCCGATTACGCCGCCGATTTCCATACGCTTCGCAACAAATTTATCATGATAGTATTCCTGTACATGGCCGGTTGCCAGACCGATCTGGTTGCCGTAGGAGCTGTAGCCTGCAGCTGCGCCGATGGTAATCTTGCGCTGAGGCAGCTTGCCGGGCAGGGTTTCGCTGATTGGGGTGCGCGGGTCAGCACTGCCGGTTACACGCATAGCCTGATATACATAGGAACGGCCGGACAGCGGGTCGCGGATTGCACCGCCGAGGCAGGTTGCAGCGCCGCCGAACGGTTCGATTTCGGTCGGATGGTTATGGGTTTCGTTTTTGAACATTACCAGCCACTCTTCAGTCTTGCCGTCGATTTCGATAGGCACAACGATAGAGCATGCATTGATTTCTTCTGACTGGTCAAGGTCAGCTAGCTTGCCTTCCTTGCGCAGCTTCTTCATGCCGATTACGGCAATGTCCATCAGGGTTACCGGACGCTCGGTGTCTTCACCGTAAACCTCGTCACGGGCAGCCATGTATTTGTCATAAGCCTCTTGTACAGGCTGGGTAAAGGTGCCGGGAACGATATCTACATCTTCAATCTGAGTCATGAAGGTGGTATGACGGCAGTGGTCGGACCAGTAGGTATCCAGCACACGGATTTCGGTAATAGTAGGCTCGCGGTGTTCTTCGTTGAAGTATTTCTGGCACCACAGCAGGTCGTCCAGGCTCATAGCCAGGCCCATGGATTGGCGCAGTGCTTCCGCTTCTTCTTTGGACATGGTCAGGAAACCGGTAACGGATTTAACCTTTTCCGGCTCCTCGCAGGTGCTGATGAGGGTTTCGGGTTTAGCCTGCTCAGCCTCACGCGCTTCAATCGGGTTGATGCAGTAAGCCTTGATTTTTTCGACTTCTTCCGCAGTCAGCTTGCCTTCCAGCACATATACCTTAGCAGCAGCAACCATCGGGCGCTCCTTTTGGGTAATCAGCTGGATACATTGTTCGGCAAAATCCTCACGCTGGTCGTATTGACCGGGCAGCAGCTCTACGGCGAAGGCAGCCTCGCCTGCAGCCAGCGGCAGCTCCTCTTCTACGACATTGTCGACAGGCGGCTCGGACAGCACCAGCTGTTTAGCCATAGCGAATTCCTCATCGCTCAGGCCCATCACGTCATAGCGGTTAACGATACGCATACCGGTAAGATTGCTCATACCAAGGTTGTTGCGCAGATCTGCAAGCAAGCCATGTGCTTCGACAGCAAAGGCATCCTTCTTTTCTACAAAAAGTCTTCTAATGTTACTCATATACACGGCCTCCAATGTAATTTTTTCGAGGTGAATACTTGCTATTTATGTTTCTATTTTAACCAATACACGTATATGGTTATACCAAATAGATTATAAAGAAATATATTGTCTAGGTAATAAACTTGTATTATTTTGACAATGTATTCCCTTGTAAAACCTGTTGTTTGTGACTTTATAGTGTCACATGTTAAGCTTCTATCACAGCAACGTGTTTTTCCGAACATTCCTGCAAGATGTGTCCATAGATAGCATAGGTGACCGCTATGCTGGTGTGTCCTAAGCGTTCCGTTATAAGAGCGATAGGCACATGCTTGTAAATCATGTTGGATGCATTGGTATGTCTTATTCCGTGGAACGTGAAAGGTCTAGTGATACCTGCGCCCTTCCTAGTGAAATCCCATGCATGGATAAGCAACCGCTCCACATAGAAGCTATCTCTTTTCCTATTATAGAAGATATATGGTGACTTGTCAAAGCTAAGGGGTTTTAAAGACATAAGAAGCTGTGTTGTCTTCTCAGATATTTTGATTGTGCGATACCCGGCTTGTGTCTTAGGGTATGTAACTATAGTCTTGTTGTTCTTATCCTTAGCTAAGGTTCTTTTTACAGATATTGTATTAGCAGCATCATCAAGACAATCCCATGTAAGAGCTAATAGCTCCCCTTCTCTCATGCCTGTTTCGTAGGCAAGACAATACAGAGCATAGAACTGATACTTCAGCATAGGCTTCTCCTTGTGCTCCCATAGTGGCAGGAGGAAAGCTTTGATTCGCTCATGCTCCTCTTGCGATAAGACAACAACTTCATGCTTAGGTTTGTCACTCTTTGGTGTCTTTTTCGTTGAGGACACAGGTGACTTTCCAATGAGGTCTTGTTCCACACACCATCTGAAAAAGAGCCGTAAGCGACCTATGTAATTAAGATAGGTATTAGTTGCATAGTTCTTTTGCTGCCATTCTAAGAGCATGGTATCTATAGTATGAGTGGTAACCTTAGATAATGCTAAGCCATTAGCGGTGTTGTCTAGTAGCTTCAGTACACGTCTTGTGGTGATTATTACCGACCCTGACATCCGCTGAGCTTCTAGGTGCTTAAGGTACACCTCACCCTGATACTTTATTGTGTCTTCCGCTGCTTTTACTTGCAGACCTCTATCCTCTTTGTCTCTCTGAAGCTTCTTCAGCTTCTCCACAGCTTCCTTTTTTGTGTCTGCTGTGGCTGATAACCATTGCCTTTTACCATCCACAGGGTCTAATTCCACCCTGACACGTACTTTACCACTAGGAAGAGTTATTATAGAACCCTCTCCTTTAGGTCTTCTACGAGTTGTTTTAGATGGCATTTTAATACCTCCTGACTTCAAAAATTGCCAAAAATTGTGAAAGGGTATATTTAATATAGAGATTGCTTGGTTTTCCCCCGTACCCCGGGGTCTTCGGGTCTGCTGTCGAATAGTATACACTACATTTGAATAGCGTACACAGCATTGACGTTCCCAAGGGTACAAGTTACGTCCGATAACGTATGTTATGTTAAATTTACCTTGTCTATGCCCTGAGATAAGCAAGCAAGGCATATATAACTGCCTAGTTTTTTAGGGGATATTGCGAACATATGTACATTATAGCAAACGTATAGCACAATTTAGGTAAAAATTAGGCATAAAATGTATCTGTATATATGCCCTAGGTATCTACTGCGCCTACTGCGCCTACTGTAACCATTGGTTACTACTCTCTACATTACTATAGATACTATTATCACCATTATAACTATTACTACACCATTATACAGTCACCAGCTACTATTATATATCGCTGCTGCGCTTGTGTGTAATGGTGGTATCCTGCTGCGCTGCTATCCAATCAATAATTAATTGACGTACTACAGCACTAGCTACAATATTATGCTGCTGGCATAGTCGCTTGAAATCCTCTCTTAATGATATAGGTAACCTTATTTGCATTATTGCATCTTTATCCTTTGCGTTATAGTATTGCATTGTATAGCCTCCTCTCTTGTAATTACATTATAACATACATACGTAAAAGAAAAAAGAAAAACTTTAGAAAAAGTGATTGACAAATGTAATTACGTATGGTATTATATAACCATAGAGAGATACAGAAACTTAGATACTCTCTATATATTTTTTAACTATCATGTAATTACATTTGAAATTACAGAATGGAGGCAAAAACAATGATTAAATACCATGCAGAGATTATTAAAAAAGAGGTAGTAAAGCAATGAAGACAAGAAAACAAACTAAAAAGCATATTGTGACCCCGGAAAAACATTTAGGAATAGTAAAGACCACCACACCCAACGGCTACAAGCTGCTTAAATATAAAGCTAGCTGTGTTGCTGGTAACTACTACAACCTGACTACTATATTAGTTATGCGTTTTCGTCTCACTACTCATTGTGTGTTATTTGACGTTACACACACCCATAAATGCGAACGTAGCACTAAACAGAGTGATGGTGTAAACAACTAATAAACTTTTATCGGTACTACCGCCCCGGCGGTGGTACTCATTAAGAGCTTATTAAACTCTTAACTAAACAACCTAGGAGGTAAATTAAAAATGAAAAATGTTTGTCTTATCCTTGCCGTGTTACTCATGGTGCATATGTCTTGCGACGCTTGCGCAGTGGCAACTAACCGCATGGGCGGTGAAGTAGACAATACCACTACCGCTACTATGATTCTGTGGGACATCCGCACCGCTGTGCATGATGGTAGATACACTGACCACCTTGCAGACATTGCAGCAAAATTAGGCTGCTATGAGCTGGCAGAACTTATAGGAGGTAAAGATAATGCCTGAATGGTTAGAAACATTACTGATTGAAAAGTTTGTAGTACCTAACAAACTTACAGAAGACCAGCTCCAGCTATTAGAACAAATTACCCTGATTGGTGCGGAACTGCAACCCGTACAAGAGCAACGCTGGTATATCTCTTTTCCGTATGTGCAGGCAGATATTTTAAAGTGGTATCTGCAAGAGCACCATATAAAGTATCAGGCAATAGAGATTAATAAAAATGTGGTACAGATAGAGTACAACGCCCCCAAAAATAAGCAGGAAAATAAAGCACTTGACGCTTTTATAAACCTGCTTACAAAAACATTTTAGAGCTTTTCGGGCATCCACTACCTCCGGCGGTGGGTGTCTCATAAAGCTTTAAAGCTTTAAAAATTATAGGAGGTAACAAGATTATGGGTATCAACCCACGTATAACACAAAAGCAAGTAAAAGAGGGTTATGGAACTATTGCCTACTGTGGTTATTGCGACTTGCAATATACACTTAAAGATGCACGCAAGGTAGGACATACAGCACGCAAAGAAGGGTGGGCAGCAAACATATATGAAATCACCCCTAGCATCTGCATTGTAACCGGATATGCCCCGTTTGGTAATAAGTCTTTACCCCTTGCACTTACAGCAAGTTACGAGCGCAAAGCAAAGGAACTTTACAATGGGTCTACAACCACCCCCCGTGATAAATTGCAGGTACTGTGGGCAGAACTTGCAAAGGATATTGAAGCACTTTAAAAGTTTTTCGGGCATCCACTACCTCCGGCGGTGGGTGTCTCATAAAGCTTTTACAGCTTTAAAAATTATAGGAGGTAACAAGACTATGAGAACAAACAAGCAAGTAAAAATCAGCTTGCAGGACTTGCAGGCAGGTAAATACACCAGCTTGCGCCCCGTTGAATTGCTGCGTACTTGCAGCCGTTGCTATATTATGCAGGTACGGAAAAATAACTTTGCTGTCTATGTTATGGAGGAGGAGGGCAGCTTATGCCCTATCAATGCCCATGTAGACAATGAAAAGGGGGTGACTTACAGACTGCCCCACCATAAATATAACGCCAGCTCCGACCCTATATGGACATTTTACGTTGACGATTATTTTCAGCTGGCTGTGCAACAACTATGTGATATGGTACGTGCGATAAATACCACTTGTACCCTATATGCAGGTACAGCAGGCTGTGGTATTACTACCCATAAATACATCAAATAAACTTTTATCGGTGCTACTAGCTGCCCCAGCTGGTGGCACTCATTAAGAGCTTATTCACTCTTAAATCAATATATGGAGGGATTATTTATGTATGCTATCTATTTAAAATGCCCTAGTGGGCGTTTCCACCCTATTAGTTTACCTGATGGCGTTACAGTTAACCGCTTATTATTTGCAAGTGTATGGGCAGAACGCCAGCAAGCACAAAAGGCTTTACAGACGCTAAAAAAGTGGAACCCTGACGCAGTAATGCAAATACGAAAAGTATAACCTTTTAAGAGTTTTTAGGACATCAGCCGTCAAGTTTCGGTGGGTGTCTTATAAAGCTTTTAAAGCTTTAATAATAACCTAGGAGGTACAAAAGAAAAGTGAAAAAGTGTTTGTCTTATTTGATTGGGTGCTTTTTGGTATCCAAACACACAAATGAGGTGCTCAAGGAAATTGCACGTTGGGCGGTAACAATATTTTTTGTCTTGTTTTTGTCCATTGATTGGGAGCGCACATTGGATACATTGGGGGTGCTCAAATAATGCTAGTAGTAGACAAAAATACCACGCCCCTTGATTGGTTAAAATTTGAGCTGGAGCAGCAGCAACAACATCTACAAGCAATGCAAGCTGTATATGCTGACAAGTATGTCAAGGGCAAAACGCAACGCACAAAAGCAGCAAAAGCACTAAAAGTAGAGATATACCGCCAGCAGGGGAAAATAATAGGCTTAGAAGCAGCTTTAAATATTTTTGAGCCTATTCCCTTTTAAAAGCTTTTAGGGCATACAAGGCAACCGCCTTGCGTGCCTTATAAAGCTTTTAAGCTTTAATAATAATACTATAGGAGGTGTTACACATGGATGTAACATTAAAAGACACCAACCGCTTGCACATTACCTTGCGGACATGGGATGGCTACAATTGGTCACCTGACATCGCCGGGGACGTGTTGGCAACATGGCAACCTGAGACACACGAGGATATTAAGTGGCTGGAGGATGACTGCGACCGCTTCAATGCAGGCGTAGACTTGGAGTGGCTGGAGCACTGCCCCGGCTGTCAAGAGGTGTCATTGGATGTACAGGAGGTACAAGATGGGAGAGCATAAACGGCAAGGCAAGACATTTTTCGTCACTGTAGACGCTCATATGCAGCTTGCCGTACATCGTGCCCCTAGTGGACATTTTTCTTATATTATCTACTATGACGGACGCCAAACTACCGGGGCACTACGTATCACACAAGCACATGCAGCGAATAAGCTGGGATTGACGCTGTCGGAGCTGCTGGAAAAATTCAAACTAGAGTAACCAAAAACTGAACAGAGGTACGGACAAAACTGTACCTCTAATTTTTTGCACCCTTTTTCCGTCCCTCAACCAAACGGAACGAAACGATGTTCGTGGTTACCGAAGGTCACCTGAGCGGAACGAAACGTGTTGTCTTGTGCAACGCACGGAACGAAACGAAACGAGGGATGCCGGGGCAACCCAAGCTGCCAAGGCAAGCAAGGGTATTTTGGGGCAAGCAAAGCAAGCCAAAGGGCACACGTATTAGAAGAAGGCAAGCAAGCTTTTTACAATGGGTCACCTTTAATGAAGAAAGACCCATCAACACAAGGAGGTATTTACAATGACACAAGTGGATGTGGACATGATGGAAGAAGAATTGAAGTTGGAATCTGCCTACAGATTAGCAGGGTACGAAACGATGCAACGCAACCTGCAACAAGCCAAAGAAAATAACATGGTAGATACAGCTACCCCTATTGGACAAGCATTTTTCACTCACAAGCTGTTAGCTGTCAAAGACACCATCGAACAATGGCTTATCAAGAACATGAAACCTAAAGCAGGTGTAAAGCCTAACTACACTTTCCTTTTAGAAGACCTGAAAAGAGAATTTCGCACAGAAGATGATGAGGTTGATATTGATACCATATCTTCTATCTGTGCTAGTGTTACTTTATCCGCTATCCTGAACGCCTTAACACTCAAAGGTGAAAAAGGCAACTACCTAAACGATGTGGCTGCTAAGGCTGGACGTGGGTTGTACTACGAATATCAGATGAAAGCCTTTGAAAATTGGCTGAAGACACAAGACACCAATAAAGGAGCATTGGCAGGTATAGAAAAGAGAGTTGGTCTTCATTATCGCTATGTCTATCTCAAACAGGCTATGTCTAAATGTGGCTACGCTGCCCCGAATTGGGATAGTCAAAACACAGCTATCCGTACATTAGGAACTGCTTTTGTTGTCTTAGCACAGGAAGAAACAAACTACTTCACCTTAGAAGCTACTATGGAAACCCCTTCTGAGCTTATCCCCACAGAGCAATTCACAGAAGCATGGCAACGAAATGAAGACAACATGCTGGAACATGCAAGACAAAGCTGTCCTATGATTATTCCCCCCAAAGATTGGACAAGCTATGAGGATGGTGGTTATTATGGTGACCTTGCCTCCTTCACCTCTCTCCTGCGCTTAAAGTACCTTGATACAATTTTCGGTAAGCAATACAAACGTCGGCTTATGCAACTTGACATTCCACAAGTGTACAAAGCAGTCAATAGTATTCAAGCGACCCCTTGGGTAATCAATAAGCAAGTATTAGAGGTGCTGAAGCAATGCAGACAACACAACTATATCCCCTGCTCTAGTGAGAATGGTAATGTGTTGTCTTTAGAAAATGATGATGCACCCAAACAGCCATCAGCTACTGCTACTGAAGAAGAAGTAAAAGCATATAAGAAAAAGGCTGTGGAATACTACAAAGGTCTGAAACGTCGTATGTCTTTGCAGAATCGTGCAAATACGATTATAAACACAGCAGAACGCTTCAGCTCCTATGCACACATCTACTTTCCGTGGAACATGGACTTCAGAGGTCGCATCTATCCTATCCCCTCTTTCAGTCCTCAAAGTGATGATTTAAACAAAGGCTTATTGCTCTTTGCAGACACACCTCCCTGCCAACATGAAGAAGACATCAAATGGCTTGCAATTACAGGTGCTAATTTAGCAGGTGTGGATAAAGTAAGCTACGATGACAGAATTGCATGGGTATATCAGCATGAAGAAGATATATTAGCTGCTGCTGCTGACCCTATGGGGCATCAATGGTGGCTTCAGCAAGACGAGCCTGTACAAATGCTTGCCTTCTGCTTTGAGTGGGCGAAAGCTAAGCAATGGATAGCTGAGCATGGCTCTATTGTCGGTTGGGTAACAGGTCTCCCCTATGCTCAGGATGGAACGTGCTCCGGTCTGCAACATTTTAGTGCTATCCTTAGAGACCCTATTGGTGGTAAAGCTGTAAATCTTGTACCCCAAGACAAACCAAATGACATCTATGCACAAGTATGAAGTGGTAAACTAAAATTGGACACGGAGGGGGTAATTTTTGGACATACGGTGTATACTGTACGGATAGTACGAAATTAATTATCGGACAGAAATTCTCCCTCACAGGACAGGAGGTTTGCCGTGAAGTACACAAAAGAACAGAGATTGGACATTGGCCGCCGCATTTACGACGGCGAAATCAGCCGGTATGAAGCTGCAGAGGAATACGTTATCAATGAGCAGACGGCACGGAATTACATGAGAATGTACCGGGATGCCAACCAGTTGCCGCCCAAGCAGGGACGAAGAAGCATCTGTGCGCCCTCGTTCAAGAAAGCTCCGGCAGAGCTGGATGAACTGAAGGCGATGACAAAGGAAGAACTTATCCAGGAACTAATCAAGGCCAAGATAACCGAGGCACGGCTAAAAAAAGGCTACGAGGTGAAGGGGGATGGTACTGTAATTCTGTACGGCAACAAGATTATCAACTCAAACTTCCCACATCACCAACACTGTTCATATGAGACCAGCAAAAGGATTTCGGGGAAATAAAAAGGCGTAAAGCCTATCCTTGTCGAAAATAGATATAGCAACAAACCATCCGAAAAGGAGCTTTACGCTATGTCTATTCTATCATCAAATCATCCAGTTGAAAACCAGGTTGCCAATTCTATCTCTCGCTTTCTTTCAGATTTTCAGGTCATCCGCTTATTCCGTGCCTGTGGCTGCGTCAAGACGAAAGGCATTTCCGTCGAATTCCTTTTCGCCTACATCCTCGGCAATGCCTTCCGATCTTCCAGCTTCTACATGCAGCAACGCATGCAGGAGCTGCGGGGCTGCTTTTCCAAGAACACGTATTACCGTTTCCTTGCCAATCCTCATGTGAACTGGCTGCATTTCACAACACGACTGGCCGTGAGGATTATCGAGCAGTTCCTGAAGCCACTGACTTCCGAGAATCGGAGGGAGTGCTTCGTCATCGATGATTCTCTTTACGAGCGTGCCGGTTACAAGCGCACAGAGCTTGCGGCTCGTGCATTCGACCATGTATCCATGCGATACAAGAAGGGATTCCGCCTCTTGACGCTTGGCTGGACAGATGGCGCTTCCTTCCTCCCTGTGAATTCCGTGCTGCTCTCCTCGACGAAGGACGAGAACATTCTCGGCAAGAGATGCTCCTTTGACCATCGGACGCTCTCACATAAACGCCAAGAGATGGCATGTGAGAAGGCAACGACTGTCATGATCCACTTGCTGAAGGAGGCGCTTGACGCAGGGGCTTCCGCGCGCTACGTCCTCTTTGACAGCTGGTTTTCCAGCCCGCGGCAGTTGCTCGATGTCCTTGCGCTCAAGCTTCATACCATCGCCATGATCAAGCGAAGTTCCAAGCGTCACTATGAGTTTGAGGGGAAACGTATGACCGTCAAGCAGATTTTTGCCGCTTGTAAGAAGCGGCGCGGGCGTTCCAGGTACCTCCTGTCTGTCCCTGTGAAAATTTCAGCGAAGGACGCGGAGGGCCGTGAGGAAACAGCTGAGGCGAGAATTGTCTGCGTGCGTAATCGTCAGAATCGGAAGGATTGGATTGCCATCATCAGCACGGATATGAGCCTCAGTGAGGAGGAAATCATTCGTCTTTACGGGAGACGCTGGGACATCGAGGTGTTCTTCAAGACATGCAAGAGCTATCTGCATCTGCGCAGCTATCACGGGCTGTCCTATGATGCGCTTACCGCACATGTGGCGTTTGTGTTTACGCGTTACATGATGCTATCTGTGACAAAGCGGAAGGATGAGGATGAGCGCGCCATCGGCGAACTGTTTTATCTGATGGTGAAGGAAATAGCCGACGTAACGTTCCAGCAGTCCATGATGATTTTGCAGGAGGTGATGCTGGCTAGTATCAAGACGGTGTTCCATGCGACCGATAAACAGCTGCAAGTAATTGCACAGGATTTCGTCAACAGACTACCGGAATATATGCGTAGTGCACTACAAAAGTCTGCGGCTTGATAATGCTTGTTGCTGAGAGCCGTATGGTTATGGGGAAAGCTCATGTTTTTCATGTGGGAAGTTTGAGTTATCAAGTAATCATGGAACTATCCGGAGAAATTCCGGTGAAGCTTCTTTGCAAG
>ERZ773186.167-NODE-167-length-66155-cov-6.006384_pt1 | contig 66155 bp, 59 predicted proteins | sample MGYA00581000_ERZ773186 | MGnify/ENA primary metagenome ERZ773186 (study PRJEB29015, sample SAMEA2737752) | human gut metagenome | biome: human gut; feature: human-associated habitat; material: faeces | place: China | collected 2012 ...
GAAACTCTAATATAAATAACTGTCTTTCTATCATTATCAGAACCATTGATGCCTTCAAACTCTAAATACTGTTCGTAAGTATAATATCTTCTATCTGTTGGTATTCTTTTTGCCTTTAATATGTTTTCTCTATCCCAACGTTGCAAGGTTTTTACACTCACTCCAAGTAATTCAGCAAAATCTTTTGGTTTGTAATTTGTTATGTGTTTACTGTTCATTAATATCACTCCTTGGGCACATATTAACACTTTTAAACACATTCATCAGTATTTTAATTGACTATATATTCCTCCTTTGTTTTTTATTTTAAAAATCTTTTTTAAATATTTATGCACTTAATTTTGTAAAAAAATAATAAAATAAAGGCACCCGGTAAACGGGCACCTTTTATTTAATATCTAGATAAGATTTTATTACCTCTTCAAGTATTTCATCTCTTTCAAGTTTTCTAAGTAAAGCTCTTGCTCCGTTATAACTAGTAATGTAAGAAGGGTCCCCTGAAATCAGATATCCTACCAATTGGTTTATTGGGTTATATCCCTTTTCTTTCAATGCTGTATACACATCATTTAAAATTGATTTAGTCAAATCCTCTTTGTTAATGTTTAGGTCAAATTGCATTGTTTTATCAAGATTATTTTCCATATTGTAGCTGCTTACTTGCAGCTTCACCTCCTTACGAAAGTATTTTTAATTTTAATCATTTGAGAATCGAATAATTAATTTATTAATTATATTATACCCTCATTTTACATAATTGTATACTATACAAATTAATTATTTTACTAATTTTTCTATTGTTTGGAAAGCAGTTTCAATTGCTATTTCGATATTTTCTGGTTTCTTACCACCTGCTTGAGCCATATCTGGTCTTCCACCACCACCTCCTCCTACAACTGTTGCAACTTCTTTAATTATCTTTCCACAATGTATTCCCTTATCTAATACATCTTTAGTTGCCATAGTTATTAAGTTAACTTTATCACCTAAATTACTTACTAAAACAACTACACCTGAACCCATCTTACTTCTAATTTTATCAGCTAAATCTCTTAATGCATTTCCATCAACACCTTCTAAAGCATAAGCTATAGTTTTAACACCATTAATGTCTTTTGCACTATTTAATATATCATCTAAAGCCCCACTAGTAAGCTTTGATTTAAGTTCTGCAATCTCCTTATCCTTTTCCTTAAGTTCTGCACCTTGAGATGATATTTTCTTTAAAACATCCTTTTCAGTACACTTAAGTGCTGAACAAGCTTCTTTTAATAATCTTTGTTTTTCTTCCATGTATTTTATAGCAGCTCTTCCTGTTAAAGCTTCTATTCTTCTAATTCCTGCAGCAACACCTGTTTCAGAAACTATTTTAAATAATCCAATTTCTCCAACATTAGATACGTGAGTACCACCACAAAGTTCTTTAGAGAACTCTCCAGCTACAACTACTCTTACCTTATCACCATACTTTTCATCAAAAAGTGCAGTTGCTCCAGATTCCTTAGCTTCTTCAATAGTCATAAGCTTAGTTTCAACAGTATCAACTTCCATTATTTTATCATTAACTAAATCTTCAACTTTTTGAATTTCTTCTGGTGTCATAGCTTGGAAATGAGTAAAGTCAAATCTTAATCTTTCATTATCAACAAATGAACCAGCTTGATGAACATGAGACCCAACAACTTCTTTTAATGCAGCTTGTAACATATGAGTTGCTGTGTGATTTTTACAAATGTTTGCTCTTATAGCTTTATCTACAGTTAAAGTAACTTCTTCATTTAATTTAATACTTCCTTCTTTAACTTCAACATAATGAACTGTTTTACCACCAACATTTTTCTTAGTGTTGTAAACATAAGCAGAACCATTTGCTCCAGTTATCATACCAGTATCACCAATTTGACCACCCATTTCAGCATAGAAAGGAGTCTTGTCAGTTAAAATATAACCCTTAGTTCCAGTAGTTAATTCATCAACAAAATCTTCATCAGTTGCAATAACTACAACTTTTCCATTTGCTGTAGTAGATGTATATCCAACAAATTCTGTTTCAACATCAGCCTTAACTTTGTTTATTGGATTTTCATCAGCTCCCATGTAAGAAGTTTCTCCTCTTGCACTTCTAGCTCTTTCTCTTTGAGCTTCCATTTCCTTTTTAAACTCTTCATGATCAACAGTCATATTCTTTTCTTCAAGAATTTCTTCTGTTAATTCTAATGGGAATCCATAAGTATCATATAATTTAAATGCTTTTTCTCCAGAAAGTACTGTAGATTTAGCTTCTTCTAATTCTTTAATATAACCATTTAAGATATTCATTCCACTATCAATAGTTTCATTGAATCTTTCTTCTTCTAAAGTTATTATCTTAGTTATATAATCCTTGTTTTCAACTAATACTGGATAATTTCCACCATAGTTTTCAACAACTGCATCTACAACCTCCTTTAAGAATAATCCCTTAATTCCAAGTAATCTTCCATGTCTTGCAGCTCTTCTTAAAAGTCTTCTTAAAACATATCCTCTTCCTTCATTACTTGGTTGAACTCCATCAGATATAAGCATTGTTACTGCCTTAACGTGGTCTGTTACTATTCTTAATGAAATATCACTATTTGCATCTTTTCCATATTCTACACCTGATAAAGCAGATACCTTATTTAAGATATTCTTTACTGTATCAATTTCAAATATGTTATCAACACCTTGCATTATAGTTGCAATTCTTTCAAGTCCCATACCTGTATCAATATTTTTATTCTTTAATGGAGCATAGCTACCATCTTCTTGCTTATCAAATTGAATAAATACTAAATTCCAAAACTCAACTATTCTATCAGCATCAGATGCAGCAACAAAATCTTCTACATTTGTTACAGGTGCTACATTTTCACCCCTATCATAGTGAATTTCTGTACATGGACCACATGGACCAACTGTTCCAACCTCCCAGAAGTTATCATCCTTACCTAATCTAAATATTCTGCTTGGATCTATATCTGTTTTAGTAGTCCAAATTTCATAAGCTTCATCATCTTCTAAGTATATAGTTACATATAACTTATCTTTAGGTAACTTTAAAACTTCTGTTACATATTCCCATGACCATGGAATAATTTCATTTTTAAAATAATCTCCAAATGAGAAATTTCCTAACATTTCAAAGAAAGTACCATGTCTTGAAGTCTTTCCTACATTTTCTATATCACCAGTTCTTATACACTTTTGACAAGTAGTAACTCTACTCTTTGGTGGTTTTTGTATTCCTGTAAAATATGGCTTAAGTGGTGCCATACCTGCATTTATTAATAATAAACTCTTATCATTTTTAGGTACTAATGGAAAACTTTCCATTCTTAAATGTTCCTTAGATTCAAAAAAGCTTATAAAACTTTCTCTTAATTCATTTGCTCCCATGAATTTCATTTTTTTCAACCTCCAACTTTTTATAACTTAATTGGGATGTCGCATTAAGAATAAATACTACAATGTATTATATTAATTTTTATTTTTTAAAACAATATATTGTGTATAAAAATTTTAGTGCAACAGCCCCTTTTTCTTTGGAAATTCAACTAACAAAAAAAGTCTTCATCCCTAAAGACCAAGGGACGAAAACTTATAATTTCCGCGGTACCACCCTAATTATGTATAAAACTTATACATCACTTAAAGTAAAAATAAGCTCCAAGATAGCTTCAATATGTCAAATAAGAAGTTTTCACCAGCCACTTCCTCTCTTAATATTTAAATCATATTTACTCATTCTCTTCATTGCTTTTTGCTATTTATTTATGACAAAATTATATTTCATTTACTCATTTCTGTCAATAAACAGTTCATTTTGAATAAATTTAATATATTTATTAATTATTTTAACCAATATTTCAAAATAAATAATAATCTATATCATCATAAATAACTTTTATTATTACTGCAATTGGAACAATTAATACCATTCCAATTACCCCACCTATTTTATCACCTAATACTAATAAAATAATAATAACAATAGGATGCATATTAGTACTATCCCCTGTAATTTTAGGAGCTAAAAAATTACCTTCAAATTGTTGAATTAAAAAAACACCAATTGCTGAAATTACTCCCTTACTAACTGAACTAGTAAGAGCCATAAATATAATAGGTATACCTCCTATTATGGGTCCAAAATAAGGAATTATATTGGCAACTCCATTTATTATTGCTAAAACCAAAGGAAATTTTACCCTAAGTATTAAAAGTAAAATAAAGGATAAAACTCCTATTATTAATGATAATAATAATTGGCTAAATATATATCTACTTAATATTTTATCTATATTTTTATTTATATTTTTAACTATTATCCTCTTATCTGTTGGTAAAAGTAATAAAAGTTTATTATAAATAAGCTTTGAGTCAGCTAAGAAATAATAAGTTGTAATTGGCACGATTGCAAGACTAACCATATTTTCAGCCATACTAAGTAAATTATCAATTAAATTAACAGATAAACTACTTAAAAACCTATTAATCTTTTCTCCAACTTGTATATAAAGAGTTTCAAACCATGGCAATTTATCTAATTTAAGACTTATTGCCAAATTTAATATGTATTCTTCAATATTATCTAGCATGATTCCAAAATTTCCACTTTCATTTAATATGGTTGGAATTATGCTATATAAAAGCCCTATAAATATAATTAAAAACATTACTATAATTAATAATGAACTTTTTTTAGAAGATAAATTAAATTTTTTGCTTAAATAATTTCTTAAAGGCTTTAATGTGTATGCAATTATTATTGAAATTATCAATAGGTTTACAACTGATCTTATTGGAGCTACAAAACAATATATCATTATTAAACTAATTAATACTATTATAAAAATCAATAATTTTATAATTAAATTTTTATACTTTTTGAACATCACTATCGCCCCCTAAATTATGAGGTAAAGTTTTTAGCTTAACCCTTGAGTTTCCATTATATAAGATATATTCATCACAAAGAGTACAATGCTTTAATGTTATTACTTCTTTACCTTTAAGCATTTTGTCAAATATTCCAGAACTCATAATAATACCTTTTATCTCAAAATTTTGCTTATCTATTATTAAGTCTTCAAGAACACCTATAAGTTTTTTCTCTTTATTAATTATATCCACATATCTAATTTCCTTAAACTTTAATCCCTCAAAATTTGAAGTACCTTTAATTTTCATATCTTCATCAATAGAAATAATTGAATCTACTGAAACATACATTTGTTTTTTAAATATTGATGTAGGAGAAATTGTAAATCCCCTCACAACCCCCTTATAAAAATCTATTGAAATATCTTCTACAACTCCAATATACTTATTTTTTGAATCATATATTTTCATTAAATAAAAGTCTCTCCACTTAAACATGATTTCACCTCTAAAAATATAGTAAATTTAGTATTTACATATTTCATGGAAATTATTAGTCAATTCAAGTAGCAAGCTTGGAATAGTTTCAAGTGACAAACTAGAGCACAAATTGAGCTAATGCTAAAATTTCCCCTTCACTACTAACTCCAAACTACTACCTCACTTGCCACTTACCACTTGTCACTTGCCACTTGTCACTTACCACTTGCCACTTGTCACTTGCCACTTGTCACTTGTCACTTGCCACTTACCACTTGCCACTTACCACTTGCCACTTGCCACTTACCACTTGTCACTTGCCACTCTCCACTTACCACTCTCCACTTGCCACTTGTCACTTGCCACTTGCTACTAACTACTCATTCCTATCCTATAATCTTGTGGAGATATTCCTACATGTTTTCTAAATACATTACTAAAATAATGTTGAGTATTATATCCCACCATTTTAGAAATATCATTTAGCTTTAATTCATTATCCCTCATTAAAATTATTGCATTTTTTATTCTCACATTAGTTAAATAATCTGCAAAATTCATTTTCAAATCTCTTTTAAAAACTCTAATTAAATATGCTTGACTAACTTTCATTACATTAGCCACTTCAGCAATACTTAAGTTTTCATTAAAATAATTCCTATTAATATATTTTTGAACTTCAATTAACATATCAGATTTTTTACTTTTATCAATTATCCTATTGCATAAAGAGTTATATACTATATTTATTTGAACAGGATCCTCTCTTAAAAATGATGCACAAATAACAACATTAACCTTTAATTTTTCATTAATGTTATCTTCTAAATTGTTTACTGCATGATGCCATCTTTTTATTGGATTAACATCACATAAAATCACAACTTGTCCCTTAGAATCAACAATAACATTTAAGTACTTAAAATCACTCATTATTTCCTTTGCAATATTACTAATTGCAAAACTTAAATTTTCAGCCTCCCAATCTATTTCATAATTGTTTTCACCCTTTACAAGAGGCTTAACAACAACAAGTGCCATTGTCTTACTATAAACTACATCAAATTTTTTCATTTCATCTGCTAAATTATAGCTTTTTACTTTTCCCAATATCCATTTTCTTAAGAACTTTTCCTTTTCAACATTCCCTTGAAAATTATTGACTTTTTTATTATCATCCTCAGCAACTAAAATTTTAACCAAAGCAATTTCCTCCTTGTTATACCATTTTCAACAATACATTCTTAGCTTTATAGCATAGTCATATTATTAAATTAACCTAAAGTTCAAAGTATAAAATTCTAAATAAACGCTTTAATTAATATTTCAATTATCAAAATTAAATTTATTATTGTTAATTTAAAAATACAAAATATATTTAAACTACATTTACTATACCTTAGCCTATATACTATATATAATAAGCTAACTTAAAGAATATACTACATAAGTATATTTATTTAATTATTCTTACAAGTATTTAACTTTATTTTAATAATTTTACTTTTACATAACTTATTTTAATTTATTACTTTCTTTTTTTATTTTACTATTACAATTTAAATCTTTTTCTTCATAAATAATATATTTTTTATAAAAATTAAAAGCAATAAACAATGCAATTAAATATATCATCCCTTTAAATCCACCAGCATTTAATCCAACAAATATTGCAATTAATACACTTAATTGTGATAATTCCAATGATGCTGATAATAACTTAGGTTCTAATATATTTCTTGTTATCATTATTACAGAAAATAAAATAATTAAAAACACAACTATTACAAACTTTCCACTAAAAAAATAAATAACTACTAAAGGTAAAAATACTAAAATCATACCCACAATAGGCAATAAATCTAAAATCATACATGTAAAGCTCAATAATAATGAATATGGTATTTTTAAAATATTAAAACCTATGAAAGTTATTACAAATGTACAAAAAACTAAAAATGAATATGTTCCAACATATTTAAATACAATATCTTTAATTTCTAATATTATTTTTATATATTTTTCATACTGATCATTTTCATTAAACTTATTTTCTTCATTTGGTGAATATTTTCTTTTTATAAACTTTTTTAAAAATACAAAACTTGATAATATGGCAAATATTATTACTGATATTATATATGGAAGAGCGGAAACTACATTTATTATTCCATTAACTATCCCCTTACTAAAATCTAATGCATAATTTGACATATCAGAAATAAACTTTGTTATGTTTGTTTTTAATGTATCTAAAATTGATTCATCTATGTTTTCAAATCCTGATAAAGATTTTTGTAACATATCACTTATTTCTGAACCATTATTATAAATATAATCATATCCTTCTGTTGCTAAATCCTTAATTTCAGAAGAAAAATAAACCACACCAACAACTAATACCGAAACTGTAATAACATAAAAAATTAATGTTGAAATAATTGCTGCTATTTCCCCCCTTATATTAAACCTTTTTATAATAAATTCTGTTGGCTTTTGCAAAATTGAAGCTGCAATTAACCCAATAATAAATGGTATAGTATATTTTATTGTTCCTGCTATAATAATAAAAACAATTGTAAATAAGCAAAAGAAAATTAATATATTTGCAAAAGGCTTTACTTTTTTTACTATTTCATTAATATATTCCATTTTATTTCACCACCAACCCTTATATAAATATTTATCTATTAAAAAAATAAAAGGAACTAGTTTTAAGTAACTCCCCTTATATATATTATTAAATTATTTATTAAATTCGAACTCTACTTTATTATTGTAAAAAGTCTATACTCCTTTTCTAATATATTAGATAACTGGGATCATCTCCTTTTCCCACCTTATTATAAGGCTTGATTTTACAATTAATTGAATACTCATTTTTCTTTTTTACGCAAGCCCCTATTTTGTTATTCTTTTATATTACATAGAACTTTACTTATATATTAATATTTTAACTGTGTATATAATTTTTAGCAATATTTCCCAAATAAAAAGTACCTCTTATCTTTCATTTTTGATAAGAGATACTTTCTTTTAATTATATATATCTGAAAATTCTATATTAAATTTTTCTACTTTTGAAACTATGCTTTTTTCTCTAACATTATTATTTTTAAAATTTTTAATTTTTCTTATTGGCAATTCAATACAAAATTGAGTTCCTTCTTCAAATTCAGTATTTACATACACTTCACCATTGTGAAGTTTAACTAATGATTTAACTAATGTAAGACCAATTCCAGTACCTTCTGCTCTTCTTGTTAAAAGACTTTCAGATTGAGTGAATCTTTCAAAAATTCTAAGTCTATCTTCAAAATTTATCTTTTCTCCATCATTGGAAATCTTAATAATAACTTTATTACATCTATCATTAACTTCCATATCAACATAAATATTACCACCATGAGATGTAAATTTCATTGCATTAGAAAGTAGATTTAATATTATTCTTTCTATTTGATCTGGATCACATGCAGTTATTATTTCCTCTTCCATTGTATCAAATATAATATTTCTTTTATTATCTTTCATATACTCTGCAAGTGATTGAACTATATTTTCTACAACTTCAACTATATTATAATTTCCCATATTAATAGAATAAAAGTTACCATCTATTTTGCTCATATCAATTAAGTTATTTGCAATCTTTAAAATCCTATATGAATTTTGTTTTATATTACTAAGACATTTATTAAACATATTATAATCAGGATATTCATTATTAACTTCAATATAATTCATTACTAACTGAACTGTAGATAGTATTATATTTAAAGGTGTCTTAAATTCATGAGATAAATTTGCAAAAAATTCTGATTTTAAACTTTCAATTTCTACAGCATGTTTAAGATTTTTTTTATCTTTAATAAATGATAATATTATACATATATATTTTATAAACTCTTCATTTATTTTCTTTGGTTTATTTTCATAATAAATATGTATACACCCTAAAAGATTATTATTTATTTTTAATAAATATATGTATTTAACACTATTAAAATTTAACTTTTCTTCAATTTTACACTCATAATTGTAAAAATAATTTTTTTCAATATTCATTGTTATATTATAGCTTTCTTCAAAAAATGCTTCATCTTCCCCAAAATGATTATTTAATATCATTGCATTTTTATTTTTATCATATAAATATAATCCAACCTCATTACATTTAACTGCTGATTTTAAATCTTTTAAAATTCCATCATAAACTGAAGAAGAATTTAATATCTTAGGATTGTTCATTATTTTATTTGAATTTTCATTAATGCTTATTTGCAAAGACTTATCTTCACTTATAAACTTTGCAATTCCACCTATTTTTACTTTATCTTTATCATTATTCAATAATGCCTTAAATATTTCATATCTTGTTTCTATATTATCATTTATTATTTTATCTTCTACAAATTCTTTATCACCATTTTCTAAAACACTTTTATCACTTTCATCACAAATATGAGCAAGTGTTTTAGGTCTTATATCATAATCATTTTTCCCTATTATTTCCTCTTTTTTAATCCCCAATTTCTTTTCTGTTGCTAAATTAACATATTGATATATTCCATTTGTATCTTTAATAAAAATTTCATATGGAATTTTATCTAATAGTTCTTCTAAATCTTCTATTGTATAATTTCTTTTATCTATTTTGTTTACACTCATTATTTAATTCCACCCCCACATAAAATTTACATTTCCCCATCATATTTTTGCTTTATTATAACATATTATACTAAAAAAGTATAATAAACAACAAATATTATACTTTTTTTCAATATTAACAATACTTTTAACTATCAATTAATTTTCCCATAATATACAAAAAAGAAGCCAAAATTAATTTGACTTCTTTTTGAATTTATTTATGTTTACATTTATGCTTAACAACTAACTCATATAAAGTTGCAACTGGTGCTCCTGTGCCGCCCTTTGGTGTAGTATCACTTGAAGATTCAACCCAAGATGTCCCTGCTATATCTAAATGAAGCCAAGGCTTATCTTGCACAAATTCTCCAATAAACATACCTGCTGTAATACAACCTCCATAACGTCCACCAATATTCTTAAAATCTGTAAAATCACCCTTATAAAGCTTCTTATAGCATTTATCATTAGGTAATCTCCAGAACTTTTCTCCACTTCTCTTTGAAGCAGTAATTAATTCATCATAGAATTCATCATTATTACTTATAACTCCAGTTATTTCAGTTCCAAGTGCAACTAAAGCAGCACCTGTAAGAGTTGCAACATCAACTATCTTATTTACATTTTCCTTTTCAATAATGTAAGTAACAGCATCTATTAAAGTTAATCTTCCTTCTGCATCAGTATTTAATACTTCAATAGTCTTTCCTGCCATTGAGCCAATAATATCTCCAGGCTTATAGCTTCCACCAGAAATAGCATTTTCACAAGCTGCAACTACTGCAACTACATTTTTTTCAACTTTATTTTTTGCAAGTGCTTGCATTGTTCCAATAACAGCTGCTGCTCCACCCATATCACTTTTCATTGTATCCATAGATGATGATGGTTTAAGAGAATATCCACCAGTATCAAAAGTAAGGCCTTTTCCTACAAGACCAACTCTTTCATTACTATTTCCATTGCCATTGTATCTCATTACTATTAATCTTGGCTTATGAACTGAACCCTTTCCTACCTCTAAAAAGGCCTTCATTCCTAACTCCTCAATTTTCTCTTCATTAAATACTTCTACTTCAAATCCACTTTCTTTTCCTGCTTTTACTGCCCTTTGTGCTAAAGTTTCAGGATATAATACATTTGAAGGTTCATTTACAAGATCACGAGCTAAAATTATACCATCTGCAACATTAATAGCTTCTTGTATTTTTTTTCTCATTTTATCAACTTTTTCTTTTGGAGCCCCTAAAATTGTTACATTTGGCAAATAAAATTTTTCATTATTCTTATATTTATCAAACTTATATCCTGCTAATTTTATTCCATGAACTATTGCAGTAGTAATTCCCCCTGTACATAATCCATTAGCCTTTACAAAATTAATACTTAAATCATTAATTTTTAATTTTTCAGCTTGCTTAATTCCCTTTGCTACAGCATTTATTAAATCTACTTTTTCTAATTCATCAAATCTTCCAAGTCCCACAAAAATTTCATAATTTAAATCTTCAGTAGTTTTGTAAAATATCTGACCACTTTTTCCTTCAAATACTTTTTTAGATTTTAGAACTTCTACTATTTTATTGTTTGTTGGCTTGTCTTCATAAACAAGAACAATATTTCCTTGAAAATTTCCAGTGCTTATATCTCTTACATCTACCATTTCTTTCTCCTTTTTATTATTTTAATAGTTTTTTCTATTATACTACATTTATCAAATTTAATTCTACTCATTTATAATTAAGTTTTTTATTACAGAAAAATACCTCTGGGGTAACTTTCCTCAGAGGCTAAATTTTTTTATAAACACCATAAAATCGATTTGTACAAAAAAATAGTGCCTATAAAAATAAGCACTACCCTTAAACTTAATCACCAACACCAAAATCAGTATTATGATATAAAACTTCAACCTTTGGGTGAGTATTTAAAAATTCATATTCATCTTTAAACCACTGAACTAATTCCTCATCTCTTTTAATTTCAGTAGTATTATTAACAAAAACATTAATAGTTGCATACTTAAAGTGTTCTAAAACAATTTCAATATCTCTTTTAATCATTTCCCTAGTTTGTCCCTTTATTCCAACCATCAAACATACAGATTGGAACTTTTCTGCAACTTCCCTTGGGTCTCTAAACCTAGCATTTTTATTTAAAAAATTATTTCTAAAGTCAAAATCAAAAGTTTCAACTCCAATTTTAAATACTATAGGAATATTAAAAAACTCCCTCATTTCATCTAATCTATTTCTATAACACCAATGACTTTCAAAAAATAAAAGTTTGATTTTCTTTTCATCTACTATCTTTTTTATGTAATTCAAAGTTTCCTTTGGTATTTCAAAGCAACTTCCTGAATTAATTACCTCAAGAACTCCAAATTCACCTGTTATATTATCTAAAACCCCTTTATTTAGCTTATTTAATTCTTCTTCATCTTTTCCATTATCATCAATGTAATCACAAAAACTACATTTTCCCCAAACACATGGAAAAGCTTTTAACAAAACAATTTCTCTACTATTTTTATTAATTATCTTACTATATCTATCCATAAATCTCCCTTTTTTAAACATTAGATTCTAACTTAAAATTATTAGGCATTGCTTTAATAATATTAATTACTAATAATACAATCATCATTTTATCAATAAATTCAGTTAATATTTGAGTTATAAATATACTTGGAACTAATCCTAAACCCATATTTTTTAAATAAATTATAATAATTGAATTTCCTGATGAAGTAATTCCTCCAAACACAGCTGCAGATGCAATTGCTGCAACAAGAGCTGAACATATAGCAATTAATAATGTACTAAATGGCATAATAGCTTTCTTTTTAAAACCACCTTTTTTATAAATTATACCTGCTAAAAGCCCAACTGTTATTTGTGAAGGTATAAAATATAATGCATATGGGTCAAAAGTCATTGTTGTTATTAAATAACTTAATATCCCTGTGATAATTCCTGCTATTGGTCCAAATAAAAATGCAATTAAAAATGTTCCAATTGTATCAAGGAATATTGGCAGTTTTAATGTCACTGCTATTAGTGCGCCTATTACATTTATACCTATACATAATGATATAAGCACTAACTTTTTTGTGTTGTTTCTTTTCATTTTTTCACTCCTACTCTTAATTTAGTAAGTGTAAGGGAGATTATATGGTCACTCCAAAAAAACAGACCTCTAAGCATTAAACTTAGAGGTCCTATAAATAAACTTATAATTTTAAAGTTATAAAATACAAAAATAATTTATAACTAAGCCTAGTTTTTTATAGAGGGATGGTCATACGAACCTCTCCTAGTAAATCTTACTAGATTTTATTCACTTCTCTAATATTATACATTTTTGTGATATTTATTTCAACATAATTTTAAACTCGATATTTTAACAACTAATTACATACATATTAAAATATTTAATTATATTTTTAACTATATTTACTTAATTGATAATGATTATTGATTTCATATATTTTTTCATTTATACTTTTATTATTGCATTTTGAATTTTTTGTAAAAATAAATTAAACCTAAAAAGCTTTAATTTTATTTATGGGGAATATGATGTTGAAATTACACTTTATGATTATCAGCCATTAAAATTCAAATTAACAGCACAATAATAAAAATACTTAGGGATGTTGCATTAAGAGTAAATAGTACAATATATTAAAGAATATATTGTGTCTAAAAGTTTTAGTGCTACAGCCCCAATGTTAGTTTTAGGAGGAAACATGAATTTTTTAATTTCTATTATTTTAACTGCTCTTTTAATTTTTATAGGGCGCAAATTTATAAAAAAACATTCAATACTTTGCTATATAGTAACTGGAATTATATCATTACTTATAATTATTGCTTCATATAGTGGTGCTATTTCAAGCTTCCCACCATTTATTAAAAACAATATAATGCCACTATTTACAAAAAGCATATTTGCAACTTCTATTTTTGTTGTAGTTATGTATACTGGTGCATTAAAAAATGGAAGTAAATTAATGAAAATATTAATGCCAATTAGAGCAGAATTATCTATTATAGCAAGTATACTTACTCTTGCTCATAACATTAGCTTTGGAAGATATCATTTTGTAACCTTATTTACAAACCCAAAATCAATGTCACTAAATATGATTTTAGCTGCAATAATAAGTCTTATTTTAATTGCTATTATGATTCCACTTATGATTACTTCATTCCCAATGATAAGAAAAAAAATGAAATATAAATCTTGGAAAATGCTTCAAAGATCTGCTTATGCTTTTTATGGATTAATTTATATTCATGTAATGCTTATAATGCTTCCAATAGCTAAATGTGGAAACTTACAATACATATTAAATGTATTAATTTATAGTTTAGTATTTTTAATATATGCTACAATGCGTGTTAATAAAGCATTAAATAAAAAGGTGTTTAATAAATCTAGAACTGTAACAGCTTATTGTATAGCAGTTGTAGCTTTTGCCTGCATAACTGCATATGCTCTTATGCCATCATTAGCTCAAAAAAATACTGATTCTAATAATACTGATTCTGCTTCTAATAATACTAATAAAGCTGAAATTTCATTAAATGAAAATGCTGATTTTTCAAATGATGATTCTTCAAATGATGAAAATGAGATAAAAGATGAGAATTCAGATTCAAATAATGAAGCTGATAATGAAGCTGAAACAAAAGATGTTGCTTCTTTAAATATTGAAGAAAATTTAAATAAAGATAATAAGTCTTTAACGCCTCAAGACAATTTAAAAGATAACAATACTTCTTCAAATGTTGGAAATGAGTCAAATATAAATAATACTCCTCCAAGCTCTGATAATGCTCCTTCAACTCCAAGTAATCCGCCTTCAGCTCCAAATGACACTCCTTCAAATGAACCTACTGGAAGCACTAGTTCTATTTATAAAGATGGTGTTTATGAAGGAACAGGCTCTGGATATAATGGAAACATTACAGTTAAAGTTACAATTAAAAATGATGTTATTACAAACTTAGTTGTTATTGACACAGTTGATAATTCACCTTTTGTTGATACTGCAATTTCAGGAATATTTGATTCTATACTTAACTCTCAAAGTCCAGATGTTGATACTGTAAGTGGTGCTACTTTTAGTTCTAAGGGACTTATTTCTGCAGTAAAGGCTGCCTTAAAAAATGCAAAAAATTAACAATAAAAAAGTTTTTCTAAGCTTAATTATTTTATTAGCGGCATTTTCATCAGCAATATTAATTAAAAACATTGCAATATTAAAAAAACAAACTGATTTAAATGACACAACTAAGCTAACTAAAGAAATTTTTGCAATGGATACAATAATGAGCTTAACTGCTTATACTTCTGCAAATGATGTCTTAAACTTATGTGAAGAAAAAATAATTGAATTAGAAAACTTATTTTCAACAACTAATGATAATAGTGAAATTTCAATTTTAAATCAAAAAGGTGAAAATACATTATCTCAAGATACCTTTAATTTAATTGAAGAATCCTTAAAAATATGTAATTTAACAAATGGTGCATTAGATATTTCAGTTTATCCCATAGTTAAGTCTTGGGGATTTACTACTGAAACTCCTAATGTTCCATCACTTGAAGAAATAAATTATTTATTACAATATGTAAATTATAAAAATATAACTCTTTCAAAAAATAATAACACAATAAAATTAAATAATAATATGGCAATAGATTTAGGAAGTACTGCTAAGGGATATACAAGTAATACATTAATTAATATTTTAAAAGAACATAATGTAAAATCTGCTCTTTTAAACTTAGGTGGGAATGTCCATGCCTTAGGTTCTAAGCCTGATGGTACCCCATGGAAAATTGCAATTAAAAATCCATTAACCAATAGTAATGCAGCTGTTATTTCCATTGTTAATAAAGCAGTAATTACTTCTGGTGCTTATGAAAGATATTTCATTGATGATAATGGAGTAAAATATGGACATATTATTGATCCTAATACTGGAATGCCAATAAATAATGAACTTCTTTCTGTAAGTATAATTGGTAAAGATGCAGTATTATGTGATGCACTTTCCACTTCCCTTTTTGTTATGGGACTAGAAAAATCTATTGAATATTGGAAAAAAAATAATGACTTTGATGCTGTTTTTATAACAAAAGATGGTCATATTTATATTACAGAAGGGATTGAAGATGATATTACCCTTTTAGATGATTTTAGTAATATCTCTCCTAATATAATAAAAAATGAAAATTAAAAAAACTCATATATTTATTTTATTAATTATTTGTTTAATACTTTCCTTTATAAGTTTTATATTGATTAAAATGCCTTCTAAGGGCACAATAGCAAACATATATAAAGATGGAGTATGCATAAAATCAATAGACTTATCTAAAGTTACTTCTCCTTATGAAATAAACTTAACATATGATGATGAAGTTAATATAATTTCTGTTGAAAAAAATAAAATTGCTGTAATTGATGCTAATTGCAATGATAAAATTTGTATTAATCAAGGATATATATCAAATACAATTGCACCTATAGTATGTCTTCCTCATAAAATTATAATAAAAATAGAGGAAAGTCCTAAAATAAGTGAAATTGATGGCATATCACAATAATAAAATGAAAAATTAATAATATATTACAATAATTGGAGGTGAATTTTGGTGGTAATTTAAAAATTACTTCACTAATATTATGAATACAAGAAAATTGACATCCCTGGCTTTATTACTTAGTATATCACTTATAATATTTATTATAGAAGCACAATTGCCATCACTTACACCAATTCCTGGAGTAAAGCTTGGCTTGGCAAATATAATTACAGTTTATGCTATATTTATTCTTTCCCCACTTGATACTTTAATTATATTATTATGTAGAATATTTCTTGGAAGCATTTTTTCTGGTAATATGTCTATCCTTTTATATAGCTTAAGTGGTGGAATCTTATGTTACCTTGCAATGATTATAAGTAAAAAGTTTTTAAGCTTAGAAAACATTTGGATTTGTAGTATTATTGGTGCTATTGCTCATAATATTGGCCAAGTATTAATGGCAATTTTTATTACTAAAACAACATCCTTAGCTTTTTATCTTCCTGTGCTTTTGTTATCTGGAATTATAGCAGGCATGTTTACTGGTTTAACTTCTCAATATCTTATAAGCAAATTAAATATTATTAAAAATTCTATATAAATTTTAAGTAGTATCTCATTCATATTATTTCCTTTTTAATAAATAGTTAAGCTAATAAAAACTATTATCACCTTAAGGAGAACTATGATTTAATTGATACTACTTTTTTATAAATAATATTAATATGTTTAAAAACAAATATTATGTAAAATCTATTGTCTTTTATATTATATTATTATTTTTTCCTTTCAATGTTTAAAAAACAAATAATATGGCAAATATCAATAAAACTTAATTTTTTCAAATTGAATTTTTCTTTGTTCAATCCATTTTTTACCATATTTTTAAATATTAAATTAAATTTAATTATTGTAGTGTGCGACTCTTAAAATAACTCATTATTTCTTTACTTTACTTAATTTCCTTAATTTGCTATTTTAGATTATTATCTTTTATAATGTTATCTGTACAAAGAAACAAAATCAAAGGAAATTTATTTTTTAAATTTATAAAAAGTAAATTTCACACCAAATTATTTTGAAAAATTTATTTATAAAGGAGGTCTTTGTATGTTTGGTTTAGTACCTTTTAAATTTAACAATGGAGAAAATAACAAAGGATTAACATTAAATGATGTATTTAATGACTTCTTTAATGAAAGCATGTTATCAGATCTTTCTGCTAATGGAGGATTTAAAACTGATATCAAGGAAACTCCAGAAGAATATGTTCTTCACGCAGAATTACCAGGAGTTAAAAAGGAAGATATCAATATTGACTATGATAACAACTATTTAACTATTTCTGCTACAAAAAATACTGATTCTAAGGAAAAGAAAGAAAATTATTTAAGACGTGAAAGAAGATATGGTTCAGTTTCTAGAGGCTTCTATTTGAATAATGTAAATAAGGATTTAATTAAGGCAAAATTTGATAATGGTGTTTTAAATGTTCATTTGCCTAAGAAAGAAAAATCTGAAAAAGATACTAATAAAATTGTAGTTGAATAATTTATATTAGTGCATAAGGCTATTCCCCTTTTAAGGTAAAAGGCGTAAGTCCTAACCTTGATTAGGGGGAATATATCATAAATGAATACTATAGGTGGATTTATTTTTACACAAAAATAAGCATAGATATCTATCACTAAAGTGACCTTCATCTATGCTTATATTGTGCAAATCTATATACTGTCCCTCAAAATCTTTCTACATCCCCATTTGATAAAATTAATTTCCATCATTTATCACTAATTTAATTTTTTCCTGTGATATCTCTAAAAATAATTCTAGTGTAGCTAAATCTCCTCTACACATTTTAATTATTCTTTCTCTTGAAAGCTTTCTTTGATAATAATCATGAGTATACCTATTTCTTAGCTTTATTATAGCTTGAAGTCTTTTAGAATCCTTAGCTGAAATAAACCCAAAACTACTAGCTAACTCTATTATTTCACTTCCAGATTTATTTGGTATATAATTATCTGTTGATACTAAATAAGTTTCACACATATCTATTATAAACTCACAAAATGAATTAAAATATGAAATCATAGCCTCATTAATTATGTCATCTTCACCATCTATATTACGTTTTATACATTCTCGTATTTTAACTAAAAATACTTTGCTTTCTAAAAATTTCTCTTCTAACTTTTCTTTCTTATACTTATAATAAACCATTCCTAAAACTCTCCAAATCCTTTAGATTTTCCTCTCTCATAACTTCCAACGCTTCTCTATCCCTCTTAAAAGCTGAATATCCTAAAACATAATCTAGATATTCTTCTTCTTGAAAAATTATTTTATCATCACTTATTAGTAAGATTTCACTAAAAGGATAATTAAACTCACTAATAAAAGTAAAATGAAGATTGTCATATGAAAAATATTTTGATAATATTTTTTGCAGATAATCTTCAATTTCTATTTCATCATATAATTCTAGCTGATATTTAGAAAGAATCATTATATCTATATCACTTCTATCTTTATCAAAAACCTTTTCATGATAGCTACCAAAAACACATAATGCTATTACATCTTTCAACTTGGTGGCATCTATTTTGCAATTTTTAAGCATAAATTTTTTCATATATAATCACCTCAAGTACTTTCAATTAACTATACTTTACTCTATGATAATTATAGCATATTATTATAAAAATCAAAAATTAAAAAATAGCTTTTAACTCCCTTACTTTAATATAATAAATAAATGAAAGAATTTTTTATCTCAAATATAAAAGAAATACTTCCAAATAACATAATAAAATCTGTAATTTATATTTCTAAAAAAATTTATATCTCCAGATTAAACATATTTTCTTTTATTATTTACACTATTTAACCCTTATATGTATAAATTACTTTTTACTTGAATCTATCCACCTTAAATAACTTCATATCCTTATCTTTCTTGCCATAATACAAATCTGTTAACATCATAGCTCCTAATACAGCAAATAAAATTCCATTTGCACCATAACCTAATAAATACCACAAATTATCATGCTTATTATCTGGTCCAACAAAGCCTAAATTATCAGGAGTTGATGCAAAAGCTCCACAATACTTAAATTCTATTTCTATATCTTTAATATCTCTAAACATTGATTTTAACCTAAATTCTAAAATATCATATTTCTCATTAGCTAACTTTTCATTAAATATACCTCCTATAAAATCAACATCTTCTCCACCAATAATAATTCTATTGTCTACAGTAGTCCTTAAATAATTATACGGGTCACAATTGTCTCTTATAAGTATTTTATCATTCCATCCATCAAAGTTAAAAACTGGTTTTGTAACTATATTAAAGGTAGTTGTTTTAGTTCCAAAATTTCTATCAGTAAATAGTTTTGTATTATATCCAGTTGCAACAACTACCTTTTTAGCTTTAATCTTATACCCATATTCTGTTATAACTTCAATATAATCATCATAATGAATTAAATCTACAACTTCTGTATTTTCATATACACTTGCTCCATTGCTTAAAGCTACTTCTAACAACTCATGAGTATATTTATATGGATCTATCTCTGCTCCACCATTTTTTGATATTATACCAGCCTTTAAATCAAAACTATATCTTTTATTATTTTCATCTATATATTCAACATCTAATCCATTTTCTTTTCTAAGGTCATATTCTATTTTTATGTCATTTACTTCATCTTTTTTTGCTGTATATAATAATATATCTCTTTTTATATAATCACACTTGTTTCCATAGATATTTATATAAGTAAATAGCGGTTTTCCTTGAACATATTGCATATCCATAAACATTCCTCTTAATGTTATAAACAGTAGTATATTAAACTATTTTTTATTAGCTATCTTTTATTTTTTGTTAAAATATAAAATTTAATTCAATATTAAACTTTACAATTTTCTGCACCAAAAAAAAGCAACACTTGATATAATTCAAATGCTGCTTATATTAAGGTTATTAATAAAACTCAATTTTATTCCATGCTTGTTTCTTTATTTATAATATTCCAAAATTCATCTTCATTAATTATTTCTATTCCAAGTTGCTTAGCCTTTTCTAACTTGCTCTTACCAGCCTCTTCCCCTATAACAAGAATATTTGTTTTTCCACTTATGCTTGTTGGAGAATCTGCCCCATATCTTATAGCTGTAGCTCTCATCTCAGCTCTACTTTTAGACATATCACCAGTAAAAACTATTTTCTTTTTATTAAATATATCCTTTATTAAATTATTTTTAGCAAACTCAATCATTTCTTTTTCTTCTGCAACTTTTTCCTTATCCTTTGCAAACTTTCTAAAACTATTAGACTTTGCTGAACTTTTAGTACCATCTTTTCCTTGTTTATTATCATTCTTTGAAACTGATCTTGATATACTTAAAGCACACCATCTTTCTGGCTTTATAACTTTTAATAAATCTAATAGATCCAAAACATCTTGTAATGCATTGTGTGATTGTCCTTTTTTGATATTATAATGCTCTAATAAGTTAACTAACTTATATGATGGTAAAACTTCTTTTTGCTTTATTGTATTCATGCTGCAATAAAACTCTTGTTTATCATCAACCCACCCCCAATAGCTTAAGAAGTTTCTATCAAAGCTTGCATTATGAGCTACTAAAGGATATTTATATTTTTTTAGTAAATTCTTAAATTGTGTTTTAAGTTCTTCATTTTCTTCAATTGCTTCTAATCCATCTCCATATCCATTTTTATATTTTTCCTCATCAGTAATTATTGCTAAATGTAAGGTATCTATTACTCTATAATCTTCAACAACAACTGCTGCAACTTCTCTTATTCCATTAGCAGGACTGAAGCTTCTTGGAGTTTCTATATCTACAATTATAAATCTTTCTTTTTTCTGCATATCTAATAGGTAATCCGGGTGTATACTATGTAATTCATCATTTATATTTAATATTATTTCATTATTATCAACTATTCCAACAACATCACATTTTACTGCATCTTTAGTATATGCACCTTTGTAATATAATTCCTTAATTTCATTTGCTTTTGGACTTATTATTTTTAATTCTTTTAATATTTTTATTTTTTCTTCTTGTGATTCAAACCTTTTCCACTCTCTTTTTGGACTTATCATAAATTTATACCTCTATTTCAACTTTATAAAATATTAATACACTTTTGCATAATCCCATTTATCTCTACAAACACTTTTCTGATAAATAGTATTATATTAAGCTTTTTTTATATTTTAACATAGTTTAAGGGTATATAGTGATTTTCCTTAAAAATCATTATATACCCATTTTTATAACTTTAATTTATTTTAAATCTACAACTTCAATTGTTATTTTAACTTCATATTGATTAAACTCTTCATCTACTTCCATTTCAAAACACTCATCATTTCTTAATTCACCTTGTTCAGCCTCAAATCCATAAGATAATATTCTAGCTTCCTTTATAAGATAATTAAAACGTTTATAAGCATCTTCTTTTTTACTAAACACATAATTAATTACTTCAATTTCATGAGGAGAGTATGTAAATAATATATGATTAACCACATATATTTTCATTATTATTCACCTCCCCATTAAAGAAATATCCAATAGCCCATCTAAATATTCTACAAGTAACATATTGATCTGGTAAATCCTGATACTTTTCTGGAAGCTCTTCAATTTCAGGAATCATAGAAATCATTCCATCTTCAATTTCTATAGTCCACTCTTCAAATTGATATAAGCATTTAGCACCTTTCTTTGGAACAATTGCTAAATGAACATTATGTGGATAATTCTTTTTTGCACTATATCCCTTGCTAATAACTCCACATATATAAATGGCCTTGAAGCTATCTTCTGGTTGTTCATCAAATATTATTGTTGTTTCATTATTAAAATTTTCATTATGCTTACTAAATTTTTTACTATACTTTCCCTTTAAAGAATTTGTACAATGCTTCTCATTATTTCCTGCTTGTACATATTTACACCATAACCATTTAAATTTATCTGCATCTAAATTATGTTTTATTTTTATCATTTCTGTCACCTCTTAAGTAATTTATCCTATGACTATATAATAAATCTTAATAGCGACATATATTGTCCTGTTAAAATATTTTTTTAATTTATTTTTCTTCGTTAATATAATTTATTGTATATCCTATAAAATCTTCATAATCTAAGACAATTTCTTCATCTTTATATAAATTGTTAATTTTTTTCATAGCCTTCTCAAAACTTTCGGCTTCAACTGTTACTTCTTTATTTAATACTTCCTCTATATTAAATTTATATTTTTTCATATTATCTAACTCCTTATTACAAAATAATTAATAAATCATTATAGATCATGTAATAAATTTAGATCAATAATAAAGCTATATAAGAATTTAAATTTAATCCTTATATAGCTTTATTAAACTCTATTTATAATTATTAAGAGCTTCTTTATATGCTTTTACAATATCATTTTTTAAATCTCTTGGTTCTAAAACAGTACAAGCTATTCCCATTCCCATTATCCAAGGAATAATTTCTGTTTTACCTTCCATTATTGCGTTGTAGATAATATATCCCTCTTCAATATAATCTTCTATTTCTTCATCTTCAGTCCAAGAATACTCCTTAAACCCCATAGCATATGGATATGTTATTTTTAGCTTTACTTTATAAGTTTTATCCTTAAAAATTCCAAGTGTATTTTTTAAATAATCATTTAAATCAAAATTGTCTTTTTCAAACTTTTCCTTTAATAGTTCAATATCTTTTATTCTAACTAGTTTAAATTGTCTCAATGCATTTCTTTCTTCGCATTTTCCTATAAAATAATTAGATCCATAATAAGTATATAATCCATAAGGATGAATTTTTCTTTCTGTTATATTTCCTTTAGAATCCATATATTTAATTTTTATTTTTCTACTATTTATAATTCCATCATTTATAATAAGCCATTTTTCACTTTCCTCTTGCTGATTGGCTTTTATTTTAATTCCTTTATTATATATATTTTCTGAATTATAAGTATTATCTTTCGGATTTACAGCTTTTATTTTTTCTATTGCTGAACTTAAATCATTATAGAAATGTAAGCCTTGTCCCTTTAGGAAATCTTTTGTCTTAGATAATGATAAATTCTCATTATCACTTAACTCTAAGTTTAATAAGTAGTCTTTATTTTCTAAAATATATCCACCATATCTACCTTTTATTTCTGTAATTGTAACTCCAGCATATTCTAAATCTTCTTTATATCTTGTTATTTGTCTAATATCTACTTCTAGCTCTTCTGCTAATTCTTTTCTTGTAACTTTTTTTCTACTTCTAAGAATTGCTAACATTCTAAGTGCATTATTTACTTTTCCCATTTATAAATCTATTCCTAAATATTATTTGATATAAAAGTATAGGGATAAGCTTACTTATCCCTAAGTTTTAATTTATAACCTACTTAATTATAAGTATCATTTTTAACTTCTTTTTAAATGCGGTAAAAGTACCTAAGTTTAATTTGGTTAAAACCGCTGGTATCTTAAATTGACTAACTCCTATGCTATCAGCAAGCTCTCTAAGATTCCCTATCTCATGTATTTTATCTAAATTTTTAACAATATACTCGCCTATTACCTTTTGTTCAGGCTTCAAATTACATAATCTACAGGATATTTCTTCTCTTAACTCTTCTAAATCTAAATTAATATCACTTTTACTATACTCATAATCGTATTGGTTTATTACCCGTGCTATCTCACTCAGTATCTCTCTACTTATATTTTTTTCAAACTTAAAATCCATAATATCATCATATGTTATATCTGTTATCCTTTTTATTTTATTATAGCAACAAAACTCTTAAATTCATTAAAGCGTTCTTACTTAAATACACTATCAATAGCTAATTCATCTGAAGTATCAACTTCTATATTAATAGATTTTGATTCTAGTACATTTTTAATATTACTAATATTAAATTTTTCTTCCTCTTTTGATATACTATCTTGACCTAATATATTTGATATTAGCTTATCAAAATCTACCTCTTCATTTTTTATAGAAATATCTTCTGAACTTTCCTTTATGTCGTCACTTTTTATTATACTATTTTCTTTTATACTTCTTTTAATAATTTCTTTAAAAGTTAAAAAATCTCCTAATTCTAGCATACTTAATGTTACTTTTACGACTACTACGTTTACCCCTAAACTTTTCCCCAACTCTGCTGCACTTTCTATATCTGGAATCGTATCAATATTATTAATAATATATTCTGCAACTAACATTTGTTTCGTAGATAAGTTTTTTTTATTCCTTATAATCTTTTGTTTTATTTCTATAATGCTTTGACACTCAACTTTTTCATTATCGTTTGAAATATAATAATCTCTATTTTCTTCAGAATGATATTTTAAAATTTTATTCTCACCATTTGTAAATGTAGTTTCTTTTGTTTTCTGTTTATTTTTATTATAATTCTTATCTGTTGTCTCTATTATTAACATTATTTCATATTCTTTTTTGCCTCTTTTTACAAATTTGGCTTTTAAATCCGTATTATTAGTAAAATTATTTAAATTAATATTTTTAAATAAGTCTACTTTTAAGTCATTTCCCCAAGAAAGTTTAGCTCTGCAAGTTTTATCAGTTGTAATTGTAGCTATAAAACTTTCATTATTATGCTTAATAGTAATATTTATTTTTTCTTTTAAATTAATATTAGTAATATCAAAATACGTATATATTCCTTTTGGAATTCCAGTTTCATTATATTCTAAAAACGATTTATCAATTTTCTTTATTGCAATCTCACTTGATAATACAGTCCATGAAAAAGCCGTAATAGGATAATATTTATTATCCCCCTCTCCCTTTCAATCATCTAATAATCCCTCTATTAAATTATCAACACTCTCATCTATAACTTCTACTTCTTTTAATTTTGATACATTTTTATCTGCAAATATTTCGTTAATATTATTAACTATAGATGCTTTCATTATTAATTGTTGTATTTCATTATAATCAAATTCCTCTTTTATTATCTCTTCAAATTTTTCATTAACTGATCCGAATTTACAAGTTAATATTGTTAAAAGAGAATCTTTAAGCGCTTTAATTTTAATTAGCTTCTCTCTATCAGTTTCTTTCTCATCATAAAATTCTTTTCCTATTTTTGTTAATAAAGGAGACATAGCTCCTGAATACATAATTGTTAAGCTATGCATTGCTCTTGAACTCTGAACATATAGTAAATTTGTTTCTAATTGATTGTTTCTATAATTTTTATTATCACAATCTCCTATTATTACCATATCAAACTCTAATCCCTTCGTTAAATATGCTGGGAATATACATATCCCCCCATTATAGTTTTTCTCTTCCGTAATTAAATTTATATCTAATTTATCTTTTATTAAATTATAATATTTTTTACAATTTTGAATATTTCTAAACACAATTGCAACATTTAAATATCGTTTATCCCTATTATCAACTAATTCTTTTATTTCACTTATTATCTCTTCATCTGATCCTTTACCTATAATCATTGGCTTACTACCATGTCTCTCTATTGGTTCTGGTAAATAATCTTTATTAACTGAATTAAACTTAAGAATTTCTTTAGCAAACATCATAATTTCATATGAACTTCTATAACTTTTACTTAGCTTATAAGTTTTTAAATTTACTTTATCTTCAAATATATAATTAATTAACTCTTCGTCATAACTAAGCTTATTAGGAATGATTCTTTGATTTATATCACCAACTATTGTAAAGGAATTATTATATACATAGCTCCTTAATGAATAAATTTCAAATGGACTTAAATCTTGACTTTCATCTATTACTATATGTTTAAAATAATATCTATTAATTAAATTAATTTTGGAATGAAGATATAATATTGCTGCTAAATCATCCTCAAATAATCCTTGCTTACCACGCTCTAAAATACTATTAACATCATCTTTACTAATAATATTAATTGAGTTATATCCTAAAATAGCTCTATTTGTAACTAACTCTAAATATTTATCTAATGAGTTTATCTCCTTTAACTGATTTAAATATTCATTTAATATTACTTTAGCTTGTCTTAATATTCTTTTAATTACAATTTCTTTTTCATTTACTATCTCCGAAACTTCTTTTTGTAATTTAGGATATGCTACAGCCTCACTTTTTAAATCTTCAATTAACAAATTATATTCATTTTCTTTTAATCTTACATAATCTCCGATCTTTTCATTATAAATCTTCTCTATATAACTCTTAGTTTTTAATATTCTTTCATTTAATTTATAACTACTAAAATCCTCTAAAAATATCTTTTTAAACTCATCTCTTGAAAGTATTACATTTGAATATAATGTCAAATCGCTTTTAGGTACTATACTTTTAATTATATCGTTTATGTAATTATCAATTACATTTTTATATGCAAGACTTCCCTTATCGAATTTATTTATTTTCATCTCTTGATTATCAATATTATTCTTAATAAAATCTATCTTTTTTCCAATAATGGTTTCCACAAAATTTGAAAAAGTATTTTGCATTATATTAATTACACCCAAATCAGGTAATAATCTCCCTATATATTCTACAAAAAGTTTATTTGGTGCAATTACTAATATGTCTTCATCCTTTAATTTTTCATTATATTGATATAATAAATATGCAATTCTATGCAATGCAATTGTACTTTTACCACTCCCTGCACATCCCTGAATATATACTATTTTATTTAATTCCTGTCTAATTATATTATTTTGAACTTCTTGAATTGTAGCAATTATATCTTTTAACTTACTACTTGAACTAGCTTCTAATACCTCAATTAAATACTTATCTGCCATTTCTTGTTCTTTTGATTTAGTTTCAGCAAGAGTTTCTAAATCTTGAATTCTTACAATTTCTTTATTCTTTATTTCTATACTTCTTTTTAATAACTTATTTCCCGAAATAGTATTTATATTTCCTTTATTATCTACAAATACCTCATTACATTCTCCTAAGCTTCCCTTATAATATATATTTCCTAAAGGGGTTCTCCAGTCAGTTATATTAGCTTCTTCATTATCAAAGTCCATTCCAACTTTTCCAATATATATTGTTTCTGGCTCATCCTCTCCTTCAAACTTAAAATCCATTCTTGCAAAATATGGAACATTCTGCGCATCATTTATATCATTATATTTTTCTCTTGTTTTTTCATATGATATTAATTCTACATCACTAGTATTTTCTTTACCATTACTAATATTATTTTTATATTTTTTTATATCATTTTCTAAAGTACTTAACTTTTTTTCTATACAATTATTAACTAAATCTAAATGTAAATATTCTTCTTTATGCATCTCTTTATTATCCATATCAATTCCACCCTTTTTATTATAAATAAGCTAGAAGTATACTTCTAGCTTATTTATACTACACATATTGATGTAACAATCTTAAACATCTTTCTTTTTCATCTTCATCTAATTCTTTAAATATAGATATTATTCCTTCTACTCTACTATTTTTAATTTTATCATTTATTATAGTATTTATATTCTTTAATAATAATATTGACTCATCTTTAAGATATAGTGGTATATCTCTATTTTTTATTTTCCAAGTTTCACACTCTTCGATTGACAACTTTGAAATATTTTCCTTTACATAAGAAATATTATTTTGTACCCACTTAGCATCAGCAGCATCCATATAGTTAATACCTTCTATAATTGCTTTATCTAACAACTTTTTTGTAAATTCATTATTGGTTTCATATTTAAACTCTCTTGCTATACTTTCAAATTTAGCTCTATTATCTCTTGCTAACTCTAACTGTTTTAACTTATTGGATACATTGTTTATTTTATCTAATATGCTTTTTAATTCAATCTCATCTTCTTGGATTGGTAGATATATTAAGTAAGTATTAATGCTTGATTCTATTTGTCTAAGCTCATCTATTGAACCAACATTCTTTAAACTATTAAATATTTTAATTTTATATTCATCTAGAGTTTCACGTCTAGAGTTTATCTTTTCTTGAAGCTGAATAGATTGTTCTATCATTTGTTTTCTTTTAACAGTTGATATATCTAAATTTTGAATTCTTTCATTCCAATTAATTATAGATTCCTTTAGCTGTTCTAAATCATTATAATTTTTTGTATTAAGTAAACTATTAGAATTTATAAAACTATTAAACTCATTAAAAATAGCTATATATTTTTGATTTTCTATTATTTCTTGCTTTTTAGATTTATAAGTGCTTTCTAGTAATATAGCTTCTTTTTCTAGCCCTATTTTATTTAATACTTGACAAATTAAATTTACATTTTTGCCTTCTTCCTTTAAATCTACATATCCAAATTTATATGATTTATTTAAGTACTCAGGTAATTTATTCTCAATATTCATTATAATAGTTTCTCTTAATTTAACTACTTCATATCTATATTCTTTGCTATATTCAAATTCACTATCTTCAATTTTCCCAATAAAATTACCTACAAATAGTGGTTTATATAATTTTCCTAAAGCCCTTATATTGAATCCTAATACAAAATATTTTTCTACATAATCCTTAAAAGCATTTAATTGCTCATATATCTTCTTTTTCTTATCTAATCCTCTATAGACCTTTTCCTTTAATAATTCTACTGTTGCTAAACATTCATTACTTATCTCTTCATTTTCTAATGATTTAAGTTCTATTAATGCTTCTGCACAATTTTCAACATATATTATGTTTGATATTTTATCTATTATCTTATTTATTTCATCCTCTTTAGTGCCCTCTATTTTTTGAATACTATACTTCTTTAATTTATCAAACTCTATCTTTTTATCACTAAATATTTGATTCGCAAATTCTGATTTTTTTACTTTCATTTTTGTGCTATATATATTTAAATTGCTTGAATTTAATCCTATATAGTAAGATATCAATAATCCTAATGAATACTCATTCATTGAATATGGGCTATATAAATACTTATTAAACACACTTTCAATGGTTTTAATTTCATTAAGTTTTAATGAATTATCTATTTCATCATAAATTTCCTTAATAATCCCTGCCTGTGGTTCTATTAATGTTCCTGTCTTTGATAAAACTTTCCATGAATTTGGATTTTCTACACTTAATGATGATTTAAGTCTATTATTAATCTTAGGATCTAATCCTTGTAAAGATTGCTTATTAGTTATACTATTAGTTATTAATCCTCTGCATATCGTCAAATAATAGTTTTTTATATTTCCAGTTAACTTCTTTTCAAATCCATCAAAAATAAAAGGAACAACTTTACTGTGATTCTTTCTAAATATATCATTACAATAAACAGTTAACCTTTTGTTAACTTCTTCTATGCCATCACCATTTAATATTTTTCTACGTTGAGCTAATTCATAAAATGTTCTAACTATTTTATTTACCACAATTTTTTTATTAGCTAAAATAAATTTACTATAAGTTTGATAATCTTGATTATTAAATTCACTTAAGGCTTTATATTCTATTAATCCATCTCTTATCTTATCTTCAAAATCTTCAATAAGTATAAATATAATATCTTTATTTTTTAAATCTTTATCTTTTATTATTTTATTAATTCTATCAATTTCATTAAGCGATTCACTATCTACATATACAAATAGCATTAATCCCCTATTTATCTCTAATGCTGGAGCACTTTTCAATAATTTTAATGCCTTATTTATATAATCTTCATCTATATCAGTTGAGTGAACAAACCTCTTTGAAAACTTCCATTCTATAGAGCTAATACTATTATCAATAGCAAATGTAGTTTCTTCATCTCTTGCAATTGTTAAATCCTGTCTTAATTGATCATCTATATAGCTTAGAAAATTTCCTTTTGCAGCTCTCATTTTATTATTAACTAATTTTCTGTTAAATTCATTTTTCCCATTTCCATCAGCTAATAACTCAAACCTTTTAATCGTATCATCAAATCTTATTACTCCAAAATTCTCTTCTAAATCTTTTATTTCTTTTTTTATATTATCCTCTTCAATACCAGTACAATATTTTAATAGTGAGATCATATCTTCTTTATCATAAGGAGTAAACTTACTTATATTAGATATTAATATTCCTTGTAATACCTTTAACTTATTTCCCTCTATTTTTCCTTCATATTTTATAATAATATTATTATATAAAATACAATTTTGACTTTGTTGCATTCCCTTTTCTTCAGCACTCAACAATTCATTAAATAATTTGGATTCAATTATATCTGTGGGATATACATAGAATAGTTTTTCATCCATAATTTCAGCTTCACTTATTCTATTAAATATATCTCCAATAAAAGTAAGAGTTGATCTTTGTTGCATCCATGTTGATAAATTAGACATAATCCAAACTGTAATAGGATGTATTGGATATGTCCCTTTAAGTATTACATTATTATATAAATTTTTATCGCTCCAAACACCCCTAGTACTACTTTCCTTTATCCACCTACTAATATTATTAAATAGTGTATTATTATAATTATTATTCCTAGTTATAACCAATTCATTTATAATATTTTCAAATTTATTTTCATCCTTTTTCTTTAATAAATTAGCTAATATTGTTTCCATATTTGAAGATAAATAGTACTTATCACTTCCATCAAATCTACCAACATATCGTTTTACATTAGCATTTTGTACTCTCTTTAAATATGCACTTAAATCCGATTGAATAAATCCTACGAATATAATATTTTTATTTGCATTTTGCACAGCTTCAAATATTTGTTGTAATGCTGATTCTCCAGCTTGTTGAGGATGTGAAGATGTATACTCTATATATCTACCAAATTCATCAAATAAAACTACTATTTTATTGAATATTCCAAGCTTATCACATAAAACTTCACTTGCTTTTTCTAATATATCGCCTGCAGTTAATCCATTGTCCCATCTTATATATGAACCATTAATATTGTTATAAACTTCATTAATTATATTAAATGCATCTATATCATTTTCTAAATTTGCAATAAGTTTATTTTTTAATTCAATACCATTATAAATTGCATATTTTTTATAATTTTTAGAATACTTGATATACAAATCTCCAAAGGCAGAAAATGTATTCTCAATAAATACTTGTGCTATATTATATGCTTGAGTCATTTCCTTAAGGAAATCATCATTAACATTATGAAGTTGAAGCGCTAAACGTAAATTTTTTAATATCTCATAATTTAAATTAAAATCCTTCATTCCATTTAATACAATTACCAAATTAGGCTTTATAATTGCACCTTTTATTGAATTTGCTAATGACTTGTCTATATTTTCTATTTTATTTATTATCTTTGCTTGTAACCCCTTATTATCTCCTGAAAATAATGCTCCCATGGTAACACTTAGATGTGATTTACCAGCTCCATATCCAGCTATACTTAATACAAATCTACTACTTTCAGAATCATATGATATTTTTTCTGCTATTTTATTTACAAATGATATAGTATCTATTAATTTATGTTTACTACTAGAAACATCTTTATCATTTAATCCAAAGTATTTAGGTCCATGAAATATATAACTTTCAGCAACACTTTCTCTTTTTTCTATATTATAAAACCAATCTGATTGTATAGCTCCATCAAAAAATGCTTCTTTATTAAATTGAATTAATTGTCCTATCTTAGCCATAATTATCCTCCATTATAGTAAAAAACCATAAATTCTTTCTAATAACTCTTCTGATGTTGTTAATCTTATAATTGTCATTGGAGTTAATTGTTTATTTAATTTTATATACCCTAAGTCTGATAATTCATCTAATACTTCTAAAGCATCTTCAAAACTTAACCCTAATGGCTTGTTCCATTTCATCTCATCAATAATTTCATCAATAGTAATTTCATTTAAATCAGGATAATATTTTTCCATATCCTTTATTAACGTATATGCATATGCATTATATAGTTCTATCCTTGGAAATACCTCATTAAACATTATTGTATCTTTGTCAATTATATTAATTATCCTTAAATTTTCAAAACATTCACTTTCATAAGACTTTTTTACAACAGTCATTTTACAATTATTCTTTCCTATATATTCTTCTAAGTCTCTTTGAATATTTTTAATATTATACTCTTGATTATAATTCCAATTAAAAACCCTATATAAATAACTCCAATGAGGAGCCCCTTCACTAATATCAGCTATATTATAATTAAGAATTACCTTAGTTATATCTTCAATAATATTAGGATCTTCTTGTAATACTATTTTCCCAAAATTAGTTAAGCTTAAATTGTATACTTTATCCTTTAAAACAAAGTCTATAAGACCCATAAATTTTGCATAATATAAATGTGGAACTACCTTTCCTGAGCTTTCTCCTGTTGGTATTCCTGTTATATCACTAATACTTCTTTCATCTCCTGAATACATTTGTCCCGCTAATTTTAATAATCTTGATACATAAATTAGCTGTGGTTTAAATGTTGAATGAAAATTCATCTTTGTTGTATCTATCTTCATAATCTAATCCACCCTCATAATTTCTTACAAATTTAATGCCCCTGCAAATACTCTATCTATGTCATTTTCTATTTCTATCATTGCAATTTCATCTATAAAATCTTTAAACTTATTAAAATGTTTCTCAGTGTCATTTTTTTCTGCATCAACTTTATTAAATATAATTTCAATTCCACCTAGTGCATATTCATATAATAAATTATATTTTTCCTTACTTTTTTCGTCTCCTACTCCAAACCAATCACCAAAAGTATTTCTAAGTAATTTGTCTTCTCCTTCTTCAGTATTTTTCTTATCTGAATTATCAATCATATATGCTACACTAGCTAAATATCTCAATCTAACTATTTCATTGTTTAATTGTCCTGCAAAAATCTTAACTGAATTTTTATCTTTCCTTTTTTCACCCTTGCGCCCCATAATCATACCTACCACAGCACCACAAATATAAACATCTAATATTCTTTCAAAAAGTCCTATTTCCTTTAATCTATCTGCCATGACCCCATAATCGCCATATATTGCAATCTCATTAGTAAACATATTAATTCTCCCCTACAATTTCAGTATATTTTTCATTATCAGTATGCATTAGTAATTCATACTCTAATCCAATTTTATCCCTTAATGTATTTTCAATATCCCCTTCGTATTGACTATCAACTGTAATCAATATAAATTGCTCCGTTATATTGGGTAATAATTTAGCTACATTTTTTCTATGAGATTTTGAAAGTTTAGCAAATGGGGCATCCATTATAAGAGGATATGGTTCATTTACTTCTATATCTTTATGTTTTTCTCTTGCAAGTGCTATAATTCCAGCTATAAATGCAAAACTAGTTATAACATCTTGTCCTTGTGATGTTGATTCTTCACCATCTATATCTTTAACTACAAAACTATAATCGTCATCTATTACTATAGTATGCCTTGTACATAATAATTCTGAAAAAATACTAGTTACCTTTTCATTAAGTGCATTTCTAATATTCTTATCCCTTTTTATATAAAAATCATTAACTTCTTTAATTAATTCTTTTACATACTCTATTCTTATACCTGCAATTTTATTGTTCTTATCTTTTAATGCAGATGCTTGAAGATCCCCTTCTAAATTATTTATATCATTATTTAATGAATTTATATCTACATCTAAATGTTCTATTTTCTCTTCTATTAATCTTTTATCTCTAATTAACTCTTTTCTTTTTTCTTCTAAGTTATTTGCTGTATCAATACCTATTAATTTTTTACTTAACTCTTCTAGCTCATCATCTAATGATTCTATATCACGTCTTTTATTTTCTAGTTCTATATAACAATGATTTATTTCATTACTATACTCTTTTCCCACCTTGCTTACTTCATCCGTCTTTTCGGCAAATTGATTTATTATTATTCCCAAATTTGCTGGTGGCTGATATTCTTTTTGCTTTATTAAATTATCAAAATATATATTTCCAGCCTTTATTTCCTGTCCACATATACATTCTCCACGATTTATAATATAATCTATAGCAGCTCCATCAATTCCTATTACTCCCTTATTCTCTAAGGATGATAAATCTATCTTGTCCTTATATAATACTAAAAGTTTATTAACTAAATATTCAGGTAAACCTCTCTTATTAATTTGCTTTATACTACCTTCTAGTTTTTCAACCTCTACCTTTAAGGAATTTAATTTCCCATCTTTTTCAATACGCTTCATTTCTAATTCTCTTAATTCATCATAAGATTTTAATTGATCACTTATAGATTTTAAGTTATTTTCTATTTCATCCAACTCTAAATTATATTCTTGTAAGGTATTTTTTTTATCTACTATTAACTCTCTCTTATTATCTAAATTAATTTTTATTTCCTTTATCTTTTCATCAGCAGAATTGCTAAATTCTTTTTCTAGTTCTGTTTTTACCCTAACTAAATGTTTTTTTGCATTTGATACCACATCCAGCCCTAATATATTTCTTATTGCTAAATTTAAATCTCGTTTTCCTTCTCTATTTGATTTAGACATATTTTCAATTCTTTCTCCATCAAAGAAAAAATATGTTGATAAATCTTCTGGTATTATTCTATATAGTTCTTCTATTCTTAACGTTTTTAAGGTCCCATCATCATTTTTTATTTGTAATATTGCTTCATTGGAACTTCTTCTTATTTCATTTAAATTATTTTTTTGAAATGATGTACTCCTCCTCACAAAATATTCCTTTTCGTTATGAATGAAGTTGATCTCTACATAAACTTCTTCCTTATCTAAGTTTTTCATTGAATTACTTATATCAGCTGTTAATATTCTATCTGCATTTGGTAATGTTAATTTACCATAAAAGCACCATATAAACGCTTCTAATAATGTTGTTTTACCTGAACCATTTTCACCCTTAATTACCGTAACATTTTTTTCTTTATCCGTTGAAAATATTATTTTTTGTAATCCCTTGTATTGCCTAAAGTTATTAAGTTGTAAACTTTTAATTATCATATTCATTAACCTCTTCTTCAATAATATCTTTTAAACATTTTACCTTTTGAGTCTCAGTCATACCCTTTTCATTTAAAAATTCTTTTTCTTTTGTAATAACTTTAACAATTAAATTTTTTACAACATCTTTATTTATATTACCCATACCTTACCCCCTAATCTAAAACCAAATTATTATAATAATTTAAAATTTCATCTATCTTTTTCATTGATCTATATTTATTTTCCGCTAAGCTGGCAAATTCCTTAGCCCTAATAAGTTCCTTTTTTATTAAAGTTAAATCATTTTTCAGCTCATTATCAGATGCAGAATATATTTCGTTTTCTTTTCTTGGTAATGTTATAAAGTCATAAATATATGCAAAATCCTTTCCCTTATACTTTCTTAACACCCTACCTCTTCGTTGTATAAACTCCCTAGGATTACTTGTACTTGCTAAAATAAATGCATTTCTTATAGCAGGAATATTAACCCCTTCATCTAAACATTTAATAGCTACAATTGCTTGCAAATCTATACCATTAGAAAATTTATTAATAATATCTTTCCTCTCATCCATAGTCTCTTCAGCAGTAAACTTTGCAACCTTCATATTTAAATCATTTCCTAACAATTTTGTGACTGTAGTAATTTGTTTTGATAATTCATCACTTTCACTATCTTTAGTTTCTGTAGCTCCACAATATATTAAGTTATAATTGCTATTTGTTTTATCTTTCATCAGTTCTTTAAGCATTACAATTTTATTTTCTGCACCAGCTATAATACGTGCTCTTTTAATTAATAACATTTCAAGTATTTTACTACTTTTCATATTTCCATTACTATCAATAAATTTAGCTATTTGTTTACTTATTTTTAAATACTCATTTCTCTCTTCCTCTGTTAAATAAATAATTTGTGGATAATAAAAATATCTTGTTAAATACCCTTCCCTTATTGCTTTTTCTAATGGAAATGTAAAAACCTCCTTTTCAAAATACTTGAATATACTATTTGTACCTACATCATCATTATGTCTTTCTGGTGTAGCTGATAATGCTAATCTATATTTAAAATTTTCGCATAAATACTTAGAAAATTGTTCAGCTCCCGCATTATGTGCCTCATCTATTACAATTAATACATTATCACCCATTTTTAATATTTCATTTTGAAACTTACTACTCTTATATGTTGTATTTGTAGTTACTACACAACCTGTTTTTACTATACCTAACTTTAATCTCCTTATTAATTTATCTAATTCATCATCCCAATATTTATATCTATAATCTGAATAAGCAATTATAGGATTGATATTAAATTCTACTATATCTTCTTTCCATTGCTCTACTAAATGAGTATATGGACAAACAATAATTATCAATATATTTTCATAACATTTGCATTTAGTTAATTCTACTATTGATGCTAAAGCAGTTAAGGTTTTTCCTGTTCCTGTTGCCATATTAAAAAGCCCTTTAAAACCATTTTCTCTCCAGGATTTAATTGCTTCTTTTTGATATTCTCTTAAGCTTAGCCATTTAGGAATTTGTGGTGATTCATTATCTTCTTCCTTAATTTTATTAGTATTATTAAATCGTTCCTCTGGAATTATTTCATCCTTTTTATATTCTAATATCTTTTCTTTTACTGCACTTGGAAAATCATATATTTTTAATCTTTTAGTTCTATTTTCCCACATTTCATCAAAATCTTTTTCTTTCTGCATAGTTCGTTTCTTATCAATTTCATTTACCCATGAACAATATACATCTATAGATTCAAAATTTAATGAATATGCAGTTCCTGATTCATTTAGTGATCCTGAAAATGCAAGGCTATTATTAAATTTATCTTTAATAATTCCTATTTTTTCATGATATATTGCAATATCTTTATAATCCTCAATTATAGCTACCTTAATATCTAACTTATTATTTGCAATTAAATGTGCTAAGTAATTGTATCTTTCTTTTTCTAAATCACTTTTTTTATAATTAAATTCTTCAATCAGCTTTTCTTCTATAATATTATTACGACTTTTATATCCCTTTTCTATTGCTTCTGCATCTTCCTTGCTAAGCCTTTGAGATATAATTAATTTCATACTACCTTCATTACATATAAGATTAGATAATCCTGTTGCAATGATTGCTAATGATGTACTCGAAAAAAAACCAACTGCTCTTTTATATTCTATTGCTTGTGATAATGCTGGATTATAAAATTCATTAATCATTTTATTTATATTATCTGAACGATATTGAATATCAAAACTACAATCACTTAAAGACATATTCCCTCCTATAAATTAAAATCTGTTTCTTTTATAATTTTTATAAACTCCTTAAGTTGATTCTCTGTAAAAGTTACTCCCTTCCCAGCTGTTCCATCTTTTTTCCATCTTCTAATTTCATACTTAGGATCTTTATCACCCCATTTTACTAATCCCATAACAATATCCCAGTTTTTACTAATCTCAATTTTTACTAATTCTTTTACTATCTCATATTTTACTTCTTGAGCCTTAACAGTATTTTTATTTACAACCTCCTTATTATCTAATGCATCTTCAATTAATTTTTCTAAACTCATAAACTAATTATCCCTTCATAATTTCTTCTATCGCTTTTACAGCTTCTTTAATTTCATCTATATTATTAAAATATCCAACACTCAATCTTACTGTTCCATTAATGGCATTACCATCTAAAAACTCTCCTATTAATGGAGCACAATGATATCCTGTTCTCACAGCTATATCATATTCATCTCCTAAAATTCTCCCCACATCTTCAGGCAAATAATCACTTAAATTAAACGAAACAACTCCTATATGATTATCAAGATTTTCAGGTATATAAATTTCTATTCCTTCAATTTCTTCTAATTTAGAAATTAATTCAGTTGTTAATTTCTTTTCATGAGAATATACTTCATCACATCCAGTTTCTTTAATCCATTTTAATGCTGCATTTAATCCAGCTATAGAATACATATTATAACTACCAGCCTCAAAAAACATTTCATTTTCAGTAGGCATATCTAAATTAGTTGAATCAGAGCCTGTCCCACCTGTTATTACCTCATTCAATCTAATCTTATTATTTAATGCAATAAATCCACCAATGCCAAAAATTCCATATAAAGATTTATGTCCTGCAAAAATTATAAAATCACATTCTGAAAATTCATTTTTAATATCTACTTCTACTAACCCTAATGATTGAGCACAATCCACTATATTTATTGGATTATACTGCTTTGCCATCTTATGACATCTTTTTATTGGTAATATATATCCTGTAACGTTACTTACATGTGACATTACTATTAAGTCAGGAGCCATTTTTGAAAACATTACTCTAAGTTCATCTTCATCTAACTCAAATGAAATATTATCAAAAGGAATTATATTTATATTAAACTCATTTACTTTTTGTAATGAATGTAATGTTCTCATTATTGCATTATGTTCAAATGGAGAAACATAAACATTCTTTATTTCATTCCAATTTAATCCTCTCAAAATTTGATTAATTGCTATAGTAGCTGATGGTGTAAATATCACTTTATCATTTTCACTTGAATTTATTAGTCCTAATAATAACTTTCTTGTTTCATCTATTAAGTTAGTTGCATTTTGAGCTAACTTATAAGCTCCTCTTCCTGCATTAACACACTCTTCTCTTAAAAATTTATCCACTGCCTTGTAAACAACTTCTGGCTTTGGGAATGTTGTTGCTGCATTATCTAAATATATTTGTTTATTCATTATTACTCCTTTTGCACCAAAGAGGGGTTGACCCCCCCTCCTTTTTAAATGTACTTTGATAAAATTTCCATAAAAATATTTCTTTTTTCATTATCATCTATAGAACTTCCATATTCATCTACAACTTCTTCTATTGCATTAAATAGTGTGCTTCCTATTGGTGATATTTCTGTCTTATTAAATGTTTTCTCTATTAATTCAGAATCATTACTTTCAAACACTATTTTTATTACTCCATCAGTATCATCTATATCAGATGATACTTCATAATTTTCTATAGTTTTTTTACTATTTTTAATACCCTTTAAATAAATATCTACACAATTATCATTCCAATCTTCTATTGATAAATTAGAAAAAATATATGCTAAATTATTTATTATTTCAATATCATTATTGGTATCTTTTTCTATTAATCTTAAAAACTCATTCGTTTCAGAATCATATAAATGGCACCTTTGATCTTCTGTTAATCCCCTATACCACTTATTTAAGTTTCCAGCTAATGTTCCCGTATACTTTTCATCAATTATCTTATTGCTTTCTAATATTAAATATTTTCTAACTGTATCATCATGTTCATCTAAATATTTTTTAATTTCCTTTAATTTTCTAATACACTCTTCATAAGAATCTACATTTAAATATTTAGGTATATTATTAAATATAAAACTTCTATAATTAATATCATATTTTACTAATTCTCTTCTTAACTTTACTATTTCATCACTTATGTCTTCATTTAAATTAATATTAGTTTTATGATTTTGAGAGTATAAGCTTAAAGATTGCATCCATCCTTTAATACCATTTACAATATCAACATACTTATTGTTTGACTGTTTATTTAAGTAACTATTAAATATATCAAATAAATCATTTATATAAATATCTTTTTCTAACGTTCCTTCTTCTAACTTTATTAAATAATCCTTAGGTGATTCATTTATATTTTCTATTATTGAAGAATCTAAAATCAGCTCTTTTTTATTTCTTCCACTTCTTAAATAAATTACTGCTTCTTCTTTATAATCTTTTAATATGAATGATAAATAAACAGGTAAAATACCTTTTCTTATTCCTATTTTATTTTCATTACTTATTAATAATGTATACAATTCATCAAATGACAATTCTTTATTAGATGATTTTAAAATAAAGCTTCTAATTTCATCTAATACTAGTTTTATATCATTACTATAATAATCCTTAGTTTTAAGCAATCCCTTATTCACTAATAAAGCCCTAAATAGCGTGCTTTCTGCAGAATTTTTATTATAATCAAACTCTAAATAAGAATTGTCTAATATCATTTCTATGATATTATGTCTTGCTTTTTTTATAGGTAATGAAACTTCCCTTTTATTTATAAGTTCATTATTTATTATAGGTGTTTTCTCAAAGTTCTCTTTACATATATCTGATAAAATTGCAGATAACTTATTCGGTTTTAATCCACTATATTTTTTATTATTCATATAAACTATATTATTTTTATATGAAATATCATAAGTCTTATTAATATACATCGTTATTTTTTCAACTATATCATCAAATAAAATATCTAGCTGGCTTTCAATTGCAGAATCCTCTTTTAAAAATTCACTATCCGCTTTTAAAAACTCTATTGCCTTATATTCTAAAATATCATGCTCTATATTTATATTACCTTTAGGTAAAACCATTATTATTCTGCTATCATTTATATTATTAATCCATTCTATAGCCTTTTGATTATCTTCTTTTTCCTTATTTATTAAATCTATTATTAATCCATCTGTATTATAATCATTCAGCATTTTTTCAACAGTTAAATAAGCTGAAACTTGATCTAAAGTCATAAAAGTACGCTTAAAAAATCTAGTCATTTTATATTCATCATTATATCTTTTAGGTAATACATATTTTAAATTTACGATTTCATTACATATATCTGCTATATTAGGTGCTTTAAACTTAGTTTCAACTAAATTTATTATTTTAGAGTTTATATCAACTGATGATAATGGTATAAAATCTAATGTATCACTACTTTTTCTTAAAACTAAAACATTTGTATTTCTTAAGCTTTGAATTTCTTCTGTTAATTTTTTCTTTTCTATATCTAAAACATTACATAAAACTTGTTCTGTTGGTGGCAATATTGTAAAATCATTTACTATATAAATTACCCCCAAAGCTTTAATAATTTTCTTTACTTCCTCTGAATATACAATTTTTAATGCAGTATCTACCTTTACCCATATATCATGGATTACTTCATTAAATGTCTCTTTTCTAAATAAAGGTTCAAAATAATCATAAATTTTATCTATTGTTACTAAGTCAAAATTTTCTTCACTATTAACTAAATCAATTAATGAATTAGGTTCATATTTACTTAAATAAGTAAATAAAGTTCTTTCATTTTGAGCAACTTTTTCACTTATAATAGGTAATGCATATGTTGAGTATGGATTTAATGGGAAACACCCTTCAAGAATATATTTCATATATTCTTCATTATCATAATTAAATAAACTTTGAGCACTCCAAACATTTTTATCTGAAATAAACTCCTTATCCCTTAAAATCCCCTTAACCTTATTTTTATCCTTTACTATTGCATTAGCTATTAACTCATAATTTTGTTGTGCACTTGTATTAAATAGCACTTCTTTAAATCTACCCTCAATAGCTCTCCATGCATCTATTTTTTCTTGTGGAATTTTGCTTATATACTCATTTATTGTTTTATGAGTTACACACACTAAATGCATTTGAGGAGATTTAGATCTATTGCTTAGTTCAGCAAAGTCTTGTAATATTTTTAAATTCATAGCACTATTTATACTTGCACTAGCCTCAATAAAATTACTGAACTCATCAAAAATTATAATTATTCCGTCAAATCCTTGCTTTTCCTTTAATATATGATTTGTTTCTTCATATAACTTAACAACATCTGTATTTATAAGCGGATTAAACTCTATACCTGAAGTTACTTCTTTAAATATATCTTTAAATACTTCATATGAATCAGTACTAAATGATTTTAACTTTCTTTTAAAAGTCTCCAAAGTTACATTAGCTTTAGCTTTAATTAATTCCTTAACTACATTTATTGTTTGTTCGTATTTTTCCCATCCTTCTAATACACTTAAAGCTGAATCAAAATACGTATTTGGAAGTATATCTTCAATATCTTGATTTTTAAGAGATTGATTTAATGCAATTAAAAATGCTTGATTTAAATCTCCTGAATTAAAATTAATAACTACAGGTAAATATTTTTTATTATTTAATACATTCATTGCAAGTTCTGAGCAAGTGTTATCTATAGCTTTTATCTTATTAACTAAATCTCCTAATTCTTTTATCTCATTATCTCCACACATTAACCCTAATAACACTAATAGTAAATGACTTTTACCTTTACCATAAGGTCCAATTAAAACTGTAGCTTTATCTCTATCATCAACAACATTATTTAATAAATATTCTTTTAGAATTTCTACAGATTTTCTTGTTGGTATATATCCCTTTATTTTATTAATATTCATTAAATCATATTGAATATTAATTGAATATTGAAATCCTTCATTTCCTTTAATAAAATCAGCATATTTCATCTAGTTACACTCTCCTAAACTTCTGAATAATATTTATCTAAAATATTTGCTGCTAGATCTGTAAGATAGATAGTATTAAGTCCTGCTGTTCTATTTACTCTTATATATCCTTCATATTCTAATTTATCTATATAACTGTTTATAGAATTTTTATCTAAATTAAAAACTTTTCCTATGTTATTTTCATCTTCTATTAAATTTTTGATAGAAGTAGATGTTTCTAATCCTAAATTATCCATAATTACATATAGTACAATTAATCTATCTAACTTATTCTTATCTGGCTTTATTTTATATATTACCTCTTCTTTTCCTCTTACGTTTACCTTTTTTATCAACCCTAAATCTGAAAAAGGACAAATTAAATTATCCTCTGGATTTTTTAAATCACCCTTCTCTACAAAATAAGTTCTAATTATACAATTACAATCATCACTTAATGATCTTGAAGAGATAACAACTTCCGGATCTATGTTTAATATTAATTGCTTTAATGCCTCTTCCATCTGATGCTTACTCATTTCCGTAGATTTTATTTTATTAAAAAACAAATTCCATGTAGTTGCTAATTCTTTATTTGTAATTAATTTATAATGCAATAAATATAATGTACCTAAATCTTCAAAATAAGGGTCTCTTTTTATTAATATATCTCCAAAATCTTTAGATAAAACTTGATATCGCTTTCCTTTATCTCCTCTTTTTTCAATTGTTAATCCAGCAGCTTGTAACCAATATCTTATTGACTTTACCATTGCTGATCCTACTCCTAGCTTATCTATAGCTACTTGTAAATTTGAAAGAATATATGGATCTTCATTAATTGCAATTGTTCCTTTTCTTAACCAACCTTCTCTAATATAAAAACTTTCATGCCCTCTTATCTTAATTTTAGTGTTACTCATTAATTGTCACCTCTTTTTGTTATCAGAACCTTTCTCATGTAACAACCACCATCAAAATGATTTATACATTCTCCACATCTTACACATTTTTCATCCCTTATTCTATAAGTATCATTAACCTTATTTAATATTAATTCATTTTCATGTGCAGGTTTTTTTACTATAATAGCATCATGTTTACATGCACTTTCACATCCTAAACATCCTAAACACATTTGATATTTAGTTAATTGACAATCTATCCTCATCCTAATTTCTTTTAGACTTCTTGCTTTTCCTAATGGAACTTTTAATGCTGTTACCTTTAATTGTCTGCTTCCTATTTTTCCTTGTAACCTAATAATGGGATTTCCTATTTTATCAGTAACATATACTTGTCCTAACCTTTCACTTCCCATCTCCTTATTTATCCAGCCAAATGGCTTGAAAAATTCATATAACTCTTCAGTTATTGGTTTATTTAATTCATAGTTAAAACTTTCATTTTCATTTGCACATGGTTTAAATGAAACAAATATATTACTACTATATTCAACACCATTTCCACCTTGTCTAGCTTTCCAACTACCTTCATCAACGTATACTTCCGGATCTGGTTTTCCTATCTTTTTAGCAAATGTGACCAATTGATTTCTCCAGGCCTCTGCCTGCTCTGGCATATAAATTTTGGCTAAATATTGTGCCCATGAACTATTATTAGGACAACACCAACACCCAACCCTAGAATATCCTAACCTATATGCATCATTAAAATCTATATTAGTAGTCAGTAAATATAGCCATATATCAAAATCATACCAATCTATAATAGGTGAAGATACTTTTTGTTTTGTAATCTTAGGACTATCTGTTGATCTATCATATTTACTTCTACTTGCAGATTCATTCCTTCTAATTCCATAAAAAGTTAATATCTTTTTTTTACTTTTAAATGTAGCATTTATTTTCTTAGTAATTGCCCCTGTTTTAAATACAATGCAACACCATCTCATAACCCTGCTAGGTGGCCCAACTACATCACACATATCATAAAAATTCTTTTCTTTATTTCTAGCAGATAAAAATGGAGTTTTTCTATGATTTAATTTAAACCTCTTTGCGTACTCTTCAGTCATTGGAAATTCTAATGTTGTATCCCCAAAGATATGTATAACGCCTGGATTCCCTAATGCCCTTATAACTAAATCACTTACAACTGTGCTATCTTTTCCCCCTGAAAAAGATACAAATGTTTCATCATCTCCATAATTTCTTTTTTCTTCAATTATAAATTGAGTTGCTTCAGATACTATAAAATTAAATCTTCCTGAATTAGCTTCAATAAATTTTTCCATATATTTATTAAAATACTCATATGTATTTTTATCTTTTAGTTCTTCTAATTTCTTAATAACTTCTTTTGAATTCATCTGCATAAGCTTACTAATAGATATTTTTAACGGTTCTCCATCAACAATAAATCTATTTCCAGTTCCATTCCAAACAGATGACTTTAAAAACTTAAAAGGTTCTCCTATTAATATTTCTATTAATAATCTCTCCTCTGGAAATACAGGTCTAATATCTGTTGTACTTTCTTTCCCCTTACTTCCACATAAAGAACATGTATCCTCATATAAAGGAATATTACATTCTTTACACCAATATAATTTTGATTTAATTTGTGTTCTTTCACCACAAACTGAGCATGTACTTAAATCGCTTTGAATATTACATGTCTCGCAAAAATATTTAATCATATCCTTATCCCTCATTTGTTATTAATAATTATAATTATAATATATAAACATATTTTTTTATGTCGAATTATGTCTCATTATCTATGGTATATTATTTATATTATTACTTTTATCCTTATATAAGGAAATTTATAGTTATTATTTAATTCAATTTTTAAATTAAATAAAATTTCCCTTCATTGGTATAACTTTATCTTTTTTAAGCTAATTTATTTAAATAATATATTATTCTTATTGATTAATCTCTAATTTTAACGCTTTTCTCTCAAAACTAATTGAAAATTATTTAAAATTAATTTTCACTAAAACCAAAACTCAAATTTTCTCACTTATACTACTTTATTCTCACTTATACTAATTTGACCTTATCTTACTTTAATCTTATAATATACTTGTACAAAGAGATAAGGGAAGTAATTAAAGAGCTTCCAATAAAAAAGAAAATTCAATTAAGCTTAACAAAAACAACTTTTGAACTTTCACAAAATTTATTAATTAAATGAAACTCACTACTCACATTCATTTGTAAGAGTAAGTTCAATTAACTAAATTAAAATTTAGAATTTCACTTATAAAGGAGGTCTTTGTATGTTAGGTTTAGTACCTTTTAAATTTAATAATGGAGAAAATAGCAAAGGATTAAGCATTAATGACATGTTCAATGATTTCTTTAATGATGATATGTTAGCAGACTTTAAGTCTTGTGGAAATTTTAAGACTGATATAAAAGAAACTCCTGAAGAATACGTTGTTCATGCTGAATTACCAGGAGTAAACAAAGAAGATATAAACATTGATTACAACAATAACTATTTAACTATTTCAGCTACAAGAAATAATGAACATGAAGAAAAGAAAGACAATTATATTAGGCGTGAAAGAAGCTATGGTTCAGTTTCTAGAGGATTTTACATTAACAATGTTAATAAAGAAGCTATTAAAGCAAAATTTGATAATGGTGTTTTAAATATCGAGTTGCCTAAAAAAGAATTAACACAAAATAATAGCAATAGAATTTTAATAGAGTAACTTTTAACTAGTTAGTAGTTTTTAGATAGTAGTTTTTAGTTATGATTGAAAGATTAAATTAGTAACAAGTTACAAGTAATAAGTGACAAGTTTAGGTTGAAACTCCTTTATTAGAAACTCCTAAAGAAGTTTCTAATAATATATTTTCAAAAATTCAGCATAAGCTGAATTTTTTCCTTAACTTGCCACTTGTCACTTGCCACTCTCCACTTGCCAACTTGATAGCAAAAAAGCAACTGTAAAACCTATTTTTAAGTTTTACAGTTGCTTTTTTTATCGTTAAAAATCCGATATTCTTGAAAATCTTCCATTCCACCTTAATGCACATGTACCCCTTTCACCATGCCTATTCTTAATAATTACAGCATTAATACATTCAGGATTTTCATCAGCATTTTTAGATTCATACTTTAACTTGCCAAGCATAAACAGCTTGTCCCTATAAATTTTATCATCAAGCTTAACATTTCTATAAAGCCCTATTACCTGATCACTATCCTGCTCAATTCTTGCACTATCTTGAATATCACTAGATTCCAACTTTTCAACTGCTGCATCTCCCCCCTTCTTATCAACTATCCTATTAGCTTGTGCAATTAACACAACACATAAATTTTCTTCTACAGCCAAATTTTTAAACAAACCACTTATTTTCCCTATCTTATTAGTCATTAAATCCCTATCATTATGATCTACATATTTATTTACATAATCAACAAAAACAACATCAAGATTATTTTGAAGTTTATAAAGCTTAATTTCATTAATAAACTTATCAAGGTCATTTTCAATAGATACATAAAACTTATTATTAATTATTTTTGACATAAACTCTGCTATTTTACTTTTTTCACTATCATTAATAGTATTTTCATTAATTGATTTATAAGCTACAGCTGCATTACTTGAAGCCATTTTTGTAAATACTTCTCTCCTTGACATTTCTGAACTTCCATAAATAACCTTATATCCATTTAAAACTAAATTAGCTGCTACTTGGAGTCCAAAAGTAGTTTTTCCTGCTCCAGTTCTTGCAAATACAGTTACAACTCTTCCAGTTTGTAAATTACCTATATATCTATCAATAACCCTAATTCCTGTGCTCATCCCCTTATCTCTTTCTTCTTCATAAAGCCACTTAACATAATCATCATATTGTTTAGTTATTTCAAGTTCCTTTCTAATACCACATTTATGAATTTTAACCTTTACATTTTCAATTTCACTTTCTATACTTTCAAAAGACATATCCTCATTTATCCTAGATGCCATTTCAATATAAAGATGTTTTTTATAATTATCAATTAATAAATCCATCTTTGTATTAAAAGCAAAATCACTTATACTACATGTAAATATCTCTGAAACATAAGTTACTCCATCCATTTCATTAATTTTCCCTCTATGATACTCCAAAAATGTTATTAATTCTACCTTCATTTTATTTTCTACCATTTCTAAAATTCCTAAATATATATTCATATGCTTAGAATATAAAAACATTTCTGGCTTTATCTTTTCCTTAGCTTTTATAATAAGGTCCTCATTTTTAAATAAAGAACCAAGTATTTCTTGCTCTAATACTATTTGACCATTACTTAACATAAACCTTCCCCAACCTCTACCCTATAATCAACTATTCTTATATTCATTATTTATATATCTATATAACTTTCTATATCAAAATCATCTAATTCATTAACTCCCATAAATTCATCATTTGATGATTCAATAATTGATTTATACTCAAGCCACATATCACCATTGTCCATAAATCTACTAATTCCATTTGGCTTTGATAAAAAATTTATCAATGTCCATCTATAGCTATAATAATGATTTTGACTTATATAAACTTTTTTATAATTTTTTATTGATTTTATTATTTCTTCCTCTTTATAAATTTCTAAAGCTTTGTATATTACCTTTTTAGTGCAATCCCTCAATACCTTTTCTTTATTAATATTTATGTTATTCCAAGTATTAAATATATTAATGTATATATTATTTATATTATTATATATATAATCCTTTAAATAATATTGATTACTTTCATGACAGTTAGTAAACCCTTTATTTTCAATGCTTTCATCATCATTTATATAATTGAAAGCAGTATTAATTTGACTAGTAGCCATTTGTTTACTGGTATCTATTTGATCTCTATTTATTTGATTACTAGTATTCTTTTGACTACTACTTATTTGATTACTAGTCCTAACCTTACTTTTTGTATTTTCATAATTATAAACTTCATGAACATATTCATTATTTAAATAACTTTTGGTAATTTTATATTTATTTATTTTTCCTGTTTGTTTTATTATTTTAAAATATCCCTTAGTTTCTAATGAATTTAAAATAGTTAAAAGTTTTCTTTTTCCTATTGGATTACAAATATCCAGTAAACTAGCAATTGAAACTTCAACTTCATCTTTATTTACTTCATTTATTATTGATAAAATACTAAAAAATATAAACTTTTCATCTTTACTAATTTCCTTATCACTGAAAATATATTTAATAATTTCATGATTCTTTCTCATAACTTCTCCCCCAAACTATTAAGCTGAGCTATTATTAGCCAGCTTAATATTTTAATATTTAACTCCATATAAGTGAAAAATCATATTCATGTAAAAACTTATTAATGCTTGTCTCATATATTGAAGTTGTAATTAAGTTTGGTTGTATAACTGTAAGATTTATATACTTGCAATCCATTTGTGTTGCAAATTTATCAATTACCCCAATTCCTAAAATCATACTTTCATCATCATTATTAACATTTATTATGTCAAGTTCCATTGGTACTATTCTTATTACTTCCACAGTTTCATTAGTAAATAAAATCACATCACAAGTTTTTAATAAATCACCCTTTTTATTATTAATTTTTACTTCTTCATTAAATAAAATTCTTACCTTTCCTTGCTCACTAATTTCTCTTATTCTTTCAACTACTTTTTCTAATGCAATTCTTGATAACATTTCTATAAAATCTGAATATCCATAAGTAATTGTTAAATTTATAAGTGAATTTTTATATTCCTCCCCTTTTACAAATTCATAATATTTCTTTAACTTTAATATTATAAGTTCCTTAATATACTTATCATCTAGTTGCATAAATAAATTTTTATTATTCATAAACATCCCCCATTTCCCATTAAATTTACCTTAGCTCTTTTATCTTATAAATTAATTATAAAATATTAATGTTGCAATTTTATTACTTTTTGCAACTTTTTAAAATTTTTTTGTTAATTTTTGCAACATTTAAAATTTTTTCTATTTTTACTATTCCATTTTTTGTAATATTGTGAGAAAATAAATATTATATTAAAACCTAAAATTGTTAATTTAAAATAAAAACTGTTAATTTTTAGAATCTAATATTTATTTTTGTTATAAAAATAAATATTATTAGAATTTATAAGTATTTTTTAGGAGGAATGTTTATGCGTAGAACTATTTTATTGGTAGATGATAATTTAAAAGAATATGATGAAATTATTAATGCTTTATTTAAAGAAGGCTTTAAGGTTATTTGCTGTGATAATGCAGAAAGTGCACTTTCTACATTAAAGAAAAATGATATAGATATAATACTTTTAGACTTTGTTTTACCTAAGATGAATGGAATAAAATTTTTAAATATTATCAGAAATGACAACGTTAACATACCTGTTATAATGTACACTTCTATAAATCATTATCTTTTTCAAAAAGAATGTCTTTCTTTAGGCATATCTGACTTTGTTGTTAAACATTGTTATAGTGGTTTATTACTTAAAAAGATAAACTTTATTTTAAATTCACAAAACCCAATTTCTAATTTGACTAATAATGTTTGGACACATAATGATTTAAAAATTGATTTTTCCTCTAAAATTGCTATGTTAAATAATAAGGTAATTAATTTAAGTAAGACTGAATTAGAAATTTTAAGACTTTTTATAAAAAGTGAAGGTATTGTTTTAACTCGTGAACAAATATTAAATTCTATTTGGGGCTCTTCTCAAGTTGTTAGTGATAGGACTATTGATGCTCATATATGTAAGATAAGGAAAAAACTTAATTTAACTTGCCTAAAATCTGCTTCTGGATATGGCTATGTTTTAAAAAGCAAGGGAATTTAGTTTGTAGTTGGTAGTTGGTAGTTTAAGGTATAAATTCAACTAATGCTGAATTTAAAAATATATATTTTCAAAGGAGCTATCCCATTAAGAATAAATTATATATTTTAATGCAAAAACTTTCTTTTCCAGTATATGTTTTAAATGTAGCCACTAAAAATTAAATAAAAAGGAGGATTTTATTATGGCAAACAAAACTCTTGAAAGTACTGTATTATCAATCGAGGTGAAATCTGGTACTGATAAAGATGGTAACCCAAGATTTACAAAAAAGAAGATAGGTAACTTAGTTTCAAATGCTGCTCCTGACAAAGTTCAAGCTGTAGCATTATTAGTTGCTAACTTACTTGAAAAAGATACAGGTTATTTTTATGTAACTGAAGTATCTCAAATTGAAGAATAATAAATAAAAAGGAGTGTGTGAATTATGGAATATACATTAACTATGACTTTTTTAACTGAATCTGGTGAAAAAGCTGCATTTACTTTATCTGGTGTTAAAAATAATGTAAGTGAATCTGAGGTACAAGCCCTTATGGATAGTATAATAGAAAATAACATCTTTTATAATAAAAAAGGTGCTTATGTATCTAAACAATCTGCACAAGTTACAGGAAAAGAAATCACAAAATTTGAAGTTTAATTATTAAATAAACTTTTCCCTTAAAATATTTAAAGCAGTAGAATGATAAAAAAGTCATTCTACTGCTACTTTACTTTTTATTACTAATATCTTCTTCTCTTTCTACGCCCCCTAAATACAGGCTTATATTTTTCATTTTTAATTCCTTGAATCATATCCCTACAAGCTCTACACTTATCACTTTGACAATCCCAAGGTAACTTTTTGCCACAAATACTACAAAGTCTTTCATGGTCAAGAAGATTAGTTAAAAGCAATTCATTTATTTTATTTGCTGTATCTTCTTTTTCCATTGATATATATCTGTTATTTATCATCATGTTAAAGTTCTTTCCAAAAGAATAATTTAATTCTAATTCCTTATAGTAAGTTTCAAGCTCATCTAATTCCTTCTTTGAACTTATATTTTTCTTAAGAACTGGCTTCTTTAAGTTTACTGCCCCTAAACTATACATTTTACAATATTCTTCCCATAACTTTTGAACATCCTTATTATTTTCTTCAAAAGGTATTGTTGCCATCTTCATAAGATCTTCTTTGCTTGAATTTATATTAAGTTTTTTTAATATATTTAAAAGATATGTAATTCTTGTTATATCTGTTTTTTCATAATGTCCTTTAAGTGGCATTACACTCCAAGTTTTTAAAGTATCTATAATATCTATGTTTATATCTAAAAGAGACTCTGGAACTCCTATATAACATTTTTTAATTTTAGATGTTTTTGTATTTAATGCATTTTTTATTAAATTACAATCAGTCATAGCAGTAACATATCCAGTATCATAAATTCCCCTACGCCCTGCTCTTCCTGCTATTTGCTTTATTTCTGAAACATTTAACTTTCTTAATGATACACCATCATATTTTCTTGTTTCTAAAAATACAATACGTTTTATTGGCAAGTTTACACCCATTCCTATTGCATCTGTACATACTATTACTTCTGTTTCACCATCTAAAAATCTTTCAAATTGTTTTTTTCTTGTTGAATATGGAAGAGAACCATAAATTATACTTGTTTTTATATTATTATTTAAAAGCTGTGCTGAAACTGCTAATGCCTTTCTTTTTCCAAATACAACTAATGCATCACCTTTTTTAACATCCTTATTTAAATCAAAAGGCTTATCTTCAAATATTAATTTTGTATCTCTTTTATGCTCTATAATTTCATAGGTATCTTTACAATCTTTTATTAATTTTATAACTATATCTAAGGCTTCTGGTGCCATACATATATGAACTTCTGGTGATAATACACCTAATATAGCCCTTGTCCAAGCCCATCCTCTTTGCTTATCAGCTATCATTTGTGCTTCATCTATAACACAAATATCATACGGTGTTTCAAGTTGAAGCTTTTCAATTGTTGAAGAAACATGATATGCATATGAAAGAATATTCTCTTCTTCTCCAGTTAATAATGAACATGCTATATTTTCAGAATTAAGCTTATCTTGAATTTCAAGTGCAAGCAATCTTAATGGTGCAAGATACACTCCACTTTCAGCTTCCATAAGTCTTTCTATGCTAGCATAAGTTTTTCCTGTGTTAGTTTCTCCAACATGAAGGTAAAAGTGTCTTTTCATAGCTCTTGCTTTTTCATATTCATTTATTGGATTATCTAATATTATTTCCTTAATATCATCTTTTGCCTTATTTTTAACATAGATATTTTCTACTGTCCATACTAATCCTTTAATACATATCCAAGGAATACATTCCTTAAATTCTTTCATTTCTTCTATAGAAGCTGTATTTTCATTTTCCTTTAAATAATCCTTATAAATTATATTTTCTATTACTGCAATTTTATTTATTATTTTATTTATCTTTTCTTCCTTACCAATAAGATTTCTCTTAAATCCAGGTAAATTAATACTTTTATAATATCCAAAGACCATAGTTCTTGCATTTTCTAAATATAACTCCATATGCTCTTTAGTTTTATATACATTCATATTAATAAGGTCATCTAACCTTTTATCTATAGAATTAACTACCTTAACCTTAAGCCTATTTATTCCTTTTGTTAAGTTTGCTGCTATTTTGCAATTTTCTATCATAAGCTCTGTAAGCTTTTCTTCATCATAGCTATTATCAGCTTTTACAACTTCTGTTGAATATTGATTTTCAATCCCCAGTAATTCACATCCCTTATCATATATATCTAATAAAAGTTTATCTTCTAATGGAGCTACCTTAGAAGTAACTGGACTTCCCCATCTTGTTTTAAATCCATTTCCTATTTCTACTTTTATTTTTTCTTCTAATGCTACCTTTTTGTCACTGCTAAGCTCTTCTAAGTTCATATCATAATAAACTTTTCCATCACGTGTTCTCTTGTACCACCTTACACTATTAAATAGAAAATCTTCATTATATCTCTTTTTAAATTCCTTATATAATTTTTCCTTCCTTTCCTCCATTACATTTGCTACTTTTTCATATATAACACTTACAATTTCTCTTGGCAGATATTTATATACCTCTTCAACTTCATTTGTAAATTCATTTTCCTTTAATTCATGAATATATGAACCTTCCCAAGATAATTCATATATAAAATCTTTTACATATGTATAATCATAAACATTAAATGAACCATCATCTTTTAAGCTTACTTTTGAATTTGAATCTTTTTCATTAAAATTTGAATCATCAATTTGAACTTTATTTGTTGTTTTTATGTATATTGTAATTTCTTTAATTGCTTCATTGATAAATTCTCTATCTATAAATTTAGCTATATCATTTTTTGTTTCTTTTCTTAATGTACATTTAATTGAACCCACGCCATCACTTCCTTGTGTCTTACTAATATTTTTACAATATCTCTTATTATATATTAAACCTTTATCCACATAAATAAAAATTCTAGCATCTGTTTATACCATTTGCTAGAATTTTCATTTTGTGAAAAATCAATATACTATATTTAGCTTTTCTTTATATTTATCATACCATTCAATATTCCATCCATTTTTATAAGATAAACTATATAGTTCATTTTCATCATTTATAGTTTCCTTTGTTATAATATCATGAGTTTCCTTATTAACATCAAATAATATAACCTTATATTTCATATATAACTTTATCCTTTTACTGCTCCTGCAGATATACATACAACAATATATTTTTTTCCTAAAACAAAAACTATTAATAATAAATATTATAAAAGGAGAATTCAATGTAATTTTGAATTCTCCTTTTCTTATTTACTAGATATTAAAAATTATTAATATAATAACTATTTAAAAATTACTTTAAAGGTATATTAATTATAAATTCTGTAATACTATCATTGCTAGTAACAGTAACTTTTCCACCTTGCTTTTCCACTAATTCCTTAACAATAGCTAATCCAAATCCATGATCTTTGTTTTTATCATTCTTTGTAGTAAAACCAACATCAAATATTTTATCTATTATTTTTTTTTCTATTTTAGGACCATTATTTTGTATTTTAATTACAACACTATTAATATTATAATAAGTTTTAATAGTAATAAGTCCTTTTTCATTCATTGCTGTAATAGAATTTTTTAAAATATTCGAAATTACTCTTTGTATTTCCATTTCAGACATATTAGCATCTTCTAATAAAGCTTGTTCATCAACCATTATATTAATTCCTTTATGATTGATACCATTTATAATCATTGTTATCATAGAATTATTATCACTTATTTTTACTTCACTAATAATATTATTATGTCCATTTATTATTGCTTTTAATGATTCTCCAAGCCTATCATATTTTCCCATAAGATGCATTCCATAAAGATATGATATTTGTGCTCCATAGTCATGCTTTACCTTTTTTAGATCATTAATCTTTTCTTCTAATTCTTTATTTAAAATATTAATTTCCTTAGATTTATTTTCAATATTTGAAAAATAAATTGTAATTCCTATTATAAATAATCCAAGTATTAAAAATAAAAAATTCATAAATAATGGATTATCTCTATCATGTATTATAAAATTAAATGATATTATAAAATCTGCAACTACAGTCATAATTATTAATGTCATTATAGAAAACTGTTTACTTTTAATAGAACAATAAATTCTATAAATTATATCTTTTTTTACTAATATAAATATACCCATTATCAATTGTGGAAAATAAATTGATAATACATATCCTAAACTAAAATGTTCACTTAATATTTTATACTGAAAAATTCCTAAGTATAAATTTGATGTAATAAATACATTCATAATTATAACTAAATATATAATTGATATTGTTATTGTTGCACTTAAACTATCTTCTTTAAAAAATAAAATCCCTGATATTAGTAATACTAAGTGTGTTAAAATTGTTCCCAAACTTGAATTCCCAATTAAATATGTTGTTGCTATAATTATTAAAAACAAAAAAATTATAAAAATTAATAGTTTTAATTTACTATTTTTATATCTCTGTTCTATACAATAATTAGGAATTAATACCAACATTAAACTTTGCATTATTGTATTACTTATATCTGCTAAACTTATGATATTTATTTTCATATTTTAATTATCTATTTCTATATTTTAATTATCTATTTTCTTTCATTGATTTTGGCATATCCTCTACTCCAACAAATGCTAATGAAGCTTGTCCTGTATTTACAAAAACAGCAGTTAATGCTAATACTAGACAACCAATTACCTTCTTAAACTTCATATTCTTTACCTCCATGTATTTCTTTAAATTTATTAAATAATAACATTGTTTGTACAACTCCTGTCCAAACAATGACTTGTGAAAACCATTTAATATTAAACATAGCAATTGACAGTATTATAAATATTAAACTATTTACAATACTAATAATCCTATTTCGTTTTATTAGATTTTCTTTTGTTAATGGCATTTTAGGATTTATTATTGGAACTTGATTATATATACAAAATATACTTATAAAGTTTAATATTATACTACTAACAATATCTAAATTACTGTTTTTGGATAATATAACTATAAACATAACAATTATTAATGTTGATAAAAAACATTTTTTTTGATTATCTTCATGGTATCCACCAGTAAATGGTTTAGTAGTAACCATATAAATTAATATTAATAAACATTCCTTAAAATATCCAAAAAAATAAAATATAGTTAAAATCAATATAAATTTTATAAGTTCATATATTAATATTGTTAATACATATTTCATTTCCTCTTGCTGCTGTGTACTATATTTATTATAGTTAGACAAATCACTTATAAGCCATTCAATAAATCTTTTTATCATTAATACTCCTTTAAATATATGTTTGGGCTCGTTTAGTATACCATATTTTTTACTTATTAACAATTTTTTATAATAAAAAATAATAATTTAACATAATAAATTATAACTCCTAATGCTAATACAAATATTTATGCTATTTTAGGGAATATTAAATTTATATTATTTAAAATGCACATTTTTATTATTTATAACTAATTAAATCTTAATGTATTTTAAATTTAAATTAACATAAGACAATATTATAAGTATTAATCATTTAGGAGGAAACTATGAAGAATTATAAAAGTAAGAAAATATTTAAAATAATAAATAATAGTAATAAATATCTTAATCTTCATGAAATAAAAAACAAAACTGGTGCTGGAAATGGATATAAAAGTAATATAGAAGCTTCTGAAGAATTATCAAGCTATAATGCTACTATACATAAAAGTCACAAAATAAATGAAATCATAAATGAACATGGTACTGACTTAAACTTACATGAAATAAAAGCTAAAACTGGCGCTGGTAGTGGCCATAAACATGTTTCAACTACTCTTCAAGAAACTAAATCATCATCACATAATAATTATTTAACTTCACATAAAAGTCAAAAAATTTATGATGTTGTAACTAAAATTAAAGGTAGAGCAAATCTTCATAAAATTAAAGCGGAAACGGGCGCTGGTAATGGGTATAAACATGCTATAAATACAAATACTATTAATGAAGATATTTCTGAAGATAACATACATAAAAGCCATGTTATTCATGCCATATTCCATAATAATGACAGAAAGCTTAATCTTCATGAAATAAAAAGAAAAACTGGTGCTGGAAATGGACATAAACGTTAAAATTGTAAAAAAATATAACTGAAATTTAAATCTTCAGTTATATTTTTTTATTTTAATTATATTAAATAATTTTAATACACTTCATTTCATACTAAAATAACATTAAATTTAACTCTTGTACTCTTTAATTACATATTTTTTGAATTCCTCTATTGTTTTTGAAAGATAAACATTTTTATTCCATCCCATATAAATTTTCTTATATCCAATTTCATCCTTAATTTTAATAGTAGAAATTTTATTCATATTTATTATTGGAGTATTTACTATTATTGCAATTCCAGCTCCTGCTGCTACTAAGCTTGAAAGCATTGCACCTTCTGCTGGCTCAACAGATATTTTAGGAGTATATCCTATAAGCTCTGAATAAGAAATGCTTCTTTCACACTCCTTATTACTTTGTACAATAAAATATTCATCTTTTAAATCACTTAAATAAACTTCTTCCTTATTTGCCAAATGATGATTTTTAGGAACAATCAATACATATTCTTCTTTTTTAACTAAAACACTTTCTATTTCTGGATAATCATTAATTTTTTCAATATTATCAAAAAAGCCAAAGTTTACTTTTCCATCTTTTAAGTCCCTAAGAATTTTTTCTGTACTTTGATTATTAAAATTAAATTTTACATCAGTATGATTATTTAAAAAATTGCTTATTAAAAACGGAATATATGTTGCACCAATACAATAAGTCGATACAATTGAAATTACATTATCATTATTCTTCTTCATATCTTGTATCTTTTCTATTCCTCTTTCAACATCATTTAAAGCTGATTCTGCATACTTTAAAAAAGTTTCCCCATACTTAGTTATTTTTATATTACGCCCTTCTCTTTCAAATAATTTTACCTCTAATTCCTCTTCTAACTTTGAAATTGCCTTACTTAAAGCTGGTTGAGTTATTGATAATATATTTGATGCTGTAGTAAAATTATTTGTTTGTGAAACTACCTTAAAATATTCTAATTGTTGTAAGTTCATCTTAATATCTCCTATTAAATTTTATTGTATTCAAATTTAATCCATAACTTTTAGTTATCCTTTTATGAATATATTTAATTAGACCTAGTTACTTAAATAATGCTATAATCTCAATATCAATTCATAGTTTTCATTAATGAATTATAATTTTTTTGAATATAAAAGTCAAAATATACTAATGATATTATTGTAATAAAGGAGATATTTTTTTATGTTTAAAGTAGATAGAGAAAAATGTATTGCATGTAAACAATGTATAAAAGATTGTCCTGTACGTGTTATTTCCTTACAAGAAGGGAAAGCTTATATAAATAATGAAGGCTGTATTAAATGTGGTCATTGTATTGCAGTCTGTCCTGTAGAAGCTGTTTCAACTGATGATTATGATATGTCTGAAGTAAAGCCTTATGATAAAGAAACATTTACTGTAGAATCAGAAACTCTTTTAAATTTTATTAAATTTAGAAGAAGTGTTAGACGCTTTAAAGATATGCCTGTAGAAAAAGAAAAAATTCAACAAATCATTGAAGCTGGAAGATTTACTCAAACTTCAACTAATTCTCAAGATGTTTCTTATACTGTAGTTACAGACAAACTACCACAACTTAAAGAATTAACTTATGAAAGCTTAAATCAAAAAGGACAATATATCTTAGCCAACTTAACACCTGAAACTGAATATTTAAAAAGATATGCAACTGCATGGGTTAACTCTTATGCTGCTTTTAAAGAAGATCCTATAAAAAATGATAGAATGTTCTTTAATGCACCTGCAGTAATATTTGTTACTTCACCTAATGCATTTAATGGTGGATTAGCTTCTTCTAATATGGAACTTATGACTGATGCCTTAGGACTTGGTACTTTCTTTAGTGGATTTATTCAAATAGCTTCTAAAGATAATAAAGAAATTTTAGATTTACTTGGAATTAATGATAGTAATCAAATAGTTTCTTGCTTAGTCATTGGTTATCCAAATGTTAAGTACAAGAGAACTGTTCCAAGAAAAAAAGCTAATATTAACTGGCTTTAATATTAACTAATGTTAAAATTAAAGCAGCTACAAACTTAAATGTAGCTGCTTTTAAATTAATCTTCTTTAAATATATCAATGCTACATTCTTCTAAAACTTCATTTGTATTTTCATCTTTTATAACAAATGTGCATTTTAAATTAACTAATTCAGCAATATCAGTATTAAATACCATCTTATCAAATGATTTTTCTCCAGCTAAAACACTTATACTAAATTTAGGATTTGTATCAATTCCATTAACACTAACATCTTTACTTTCAACTATAATATTTTTATTGAATTTATTTTTAACACAAAGATTTAAATTTATTGATTCATCTTCATTTCTACTTATTCTAACATAATAAATATTTAATTTATCATTATTAACAATTAAATCTCCATCATCTTCATCTTTTAAATCTTCTGTTGCTATTTCAAATTCACCTTTTGTTTTTACATTATCTTCTTTAACTTTCTCTTCCTTAACTTCCTCTTTTTCAATAGGCTTAAGTCCTGTAAATTCTTGAATTGCTTCATTATCACTTAAAACTTCTTTAACTTTATTTAATTTGTGATTACACTTATTATAAGCTAAATTTAAAGTATCCCATGTATTTTCATCATCAGAATATAAATCTAATGAATTATTAAATATTGCTACTAAAGCTTCTAATGAATATGGAAAGTTCTTATTACTTTCTTTTGTATTTCCTACAGCACTATACTCATTATCATAATATTCTTCTAATGATTTATTTAATTCCTTTATTGCTTTTTCTAACTCTGCTCTTGCTTCATTAATATATTTTATATCTAATTTTTCCTTATTATATGTATCTAACATATTATCATTTATTAAATATCTTAAAGCTAAATTTTCAACCTCATCTAATAACTCACTTGTAGTTCCATAATGTTCTGGAACCTTATGCTCAATTTTTTCTACTTCACTTTTCTTTTTATTAAATATGTTAAATAACCCCATCTTAAAGCTCCTTTATACTTTAATTTTTCATCTATTTTAATCAATCTATATATTTAAAACTATACTACATTAATTATAATTTTCAAGTATTTGCTATAAGTTTTACTCCATAATTTATTATTTTATTTTTCTCTCCATTAATTTTTATTTATCATCATTCAAATAAGCATTTCATTATTTTTACTTTTTGGTATTTTTTATGGAATCAAAGGATTATTTATGAAATAATGGCTATTTCTCTTATTGTTAAACGTTATCAAAGGCACTTTTTCAATTCTAACAACTAAAAAATCTAAAATTACTATATATATCAATTTTCTTTTAGAAATATTAAAATTAACTTTAAATTTCTTTAATTTTCTTAATAAATTACCCTTGTTTATTCATATACTTTATTTTGCCATAAGACTATAATTAAAACACCATATGAATTTTTATAAACACGGAGGTATAATTATGCAAAAAAAAATTGGGTTAATATGTTTATCAGCTATGTTAATAACATTAGCTGTAGGTTATTCTTCAAACACAACTGAATCTATAAGAGCCAATGCTACGGCTAAAAAAAGTAATTCTGAGCAAAAGGGAAGAAAAAGAGATTATGAAAATGATTTTGCTGATAATATAATAGACATTAGTGAATCTGCTGTAGTTTCTAAAAATATAGTTGATTCATCAGAAAAAATTTCTAATGATGAAGCATCTATAACATTAAATAAAGTAATTAGAGGTGCTGAAGCCGAAAAAATAATTAATGAATATAATAAAAATGCTTCAACTTCTAAAATCCCTCAATTAGCTAATAATTCTTTAGAATATGTAATAGTTGAATATACAACTTCTTTATCAAATAATACAAAAACTACAAAAGATGGTCAATATTCCACTGTTGGCATTGAAGTTTGCAATTTAGATGGAAGCTCACTTATAAATGAAAATAATGATTATATAATAAGAAAATTTACTCTTGAAAATTCTGTTGGATTACAATCAAATGATTCTGGCTCTACAAAAATAGTATTAACTTTACCAAAAGCTCTTACTGAATTTGTAGTTAAACTAGGAGATAATCGTAATAACATGGCAAGCTTTAGAGTTAGTTAGTAGCATTAGGACAGTGATAAGTGACAAGTGACAAGTGATAAGTGACAAGTTAAGGATGAAATTCCTTAAGGAATTTCTAAAAATATATTTATTAAATTCAGCATAAGCTGAATTTATACCTTAACTTGAAACTTGCCACTTGTCACTTGAAACTGTTGAAACTTGCCACTTGAAACTTTTGAAACTTTTCACTTGCTCCTAACTTCTAACTCCTAACTAATCAACGCTTTTTCTTCATAATAATTTAAAATATTTATTATAAAATTTCTTGTATCAGTATCTAACTTTCTTGTACTTGATATTTCATGAACTGAAAAATGCTTTGTATAAAAACTATAAGCAAGTTCTGTTATAAATTTTGATGTATTAACAATTCTTGAATCATTTAATAAATCTTTAAATTTAATTGTTGTTTCAAATATATATTCCTTTGCAACTGTATAAACTTCATTTATACTTAATAATTTCAATACTATATATAAATCTTTATTTAATTTTCCCATAAAATTTTTAACTAACTCTATATAATTTCTTTCGTGATAAAAATCCACAAATTCTATATTATTTTCCATATAAAATCACCTCTATTATAAAAATTATACTATATTAATTTGTCAATTTTGTTACAGTAATATTAATATAATCTTAAAATTATTTTATAAATTTATCCCTCCTTAAACATTTTTTATATTTGTATTATACAGTATATTATACCACTTGTAAACGTTATTAATATTTCTTTATTGTTAAATAACTGTAAACAAAAAAGCATACCAAACATGATATGCCTTTTTCATAACAATTATTCTTTATCACTTCTTTTAAATTTAGAAAATATTTTATTTTTTAAATTTCTCCATCCATAATCATTTTCATCATCACCAATATTTTCTTCTTTGACTTTTTCTTTAACTTCTTTAAGTATCTTATTTTTATCAATTTTACAAGTATTATTTATATTGCTTTGATTTTTATTATTTTCTTCAATTTCTATATTTTTTACAAGTGGATCGTTATCTAATTTTATATTTTCAGTTGAATTATCTTCTTTAACTTCTGTTTTTTTTATAGATTTTACACTTACATTACTTTCTAGATTATTAGAAACTATTCTTTCTTTATTATAATTTAAGTTTAATATAGAAATAGCACTTTCAAGCATGTACAACTTATTTGTTCCATTAGAGTATAACCCCTCAACAAGTTTCCATCCCAATTTATCTTTTTTCTTAACCCAAGCCTTAATATTTATAATATCTTCTCCGTGAACTATATCCTTAATTGAAAACACTTCATCAAATTTTTTATAAGCAATATTATGAATTCTTTCTATAATATTTCCTTTAACCATTGTTTCTAGAGAATTAAATAAATTTTTATTATTTAACATTTCTTCAACACATGAATTTGCATCTTTATTTATTGGAAAACCTTTTTCTAATATGATAAATCTTAATAATTTACTTTCCTCATTTTCTGATATATAAAACTCATTTACTTTCTTACTTTTTTCTAGTAAATTATTTAATTTTTCATAAAAATAGCCTAAATACATTAACATTATAATATCTTTTGAAGTTAAATACTTTTCTATATGTTTTATATTATCCATAAATTTATTTAAAGCTATTATACATTCATAATTATTATTTTCTATAAATGAATTTTTAATATTTTTTAATAAGCTTAAACTTTCTTTATTAGCTTCTTCATTCATTTTACTTTCTATTTGTCCAATAATTTCTTCTACACTTTCAATTGTATCTTTTGAATTTTTTGTTTTATTTTTGTGTAAGTCTTCATCTAGATTTATTTTTAATTCATTTTCTTCATTTAAATTATCATTTTCTGTATCTTCTAATAAGTTATTTTCTATATATTGATTTTTATCTTCTAATTGTTTTTTAAGGTTTTTCCCCTCTTCATCCTTCAATTCAACTTTCTCATCATCTTCTTTTACTATTTCATTAGCTATATTTTCTAATTCTCTTTCAATTTCTCCAGATATTTTCTTTAAACTTAATTGAATTTCACTATCTATTTCCTCAATAGTAATATCTGTTAACTTTTCACTTTTTTCCTCCTCTTCCTTATTAAGCTCAAATTCAATTATTTCATTATTTTGAGTATTTATTTTTTCATCTTTAATACCATCTTCTTTTTTTTCATCCTCAATAACAAATTCTAACCCAGATTTATTATCTTCTAAAGCCTTTAAATCAGCATCTTTTATATCCTTATTATTTATATTAATAGCTCTTTTTAATAACTCCATATCTTTTTTAATTTTTTGTATTTCATTATTAGCTAAATCAAGCTGAACTTTTAATTTATTTATTTCTTGTATTTCTAATTCTTTTTCATCAATGGTTTTTCCCAAATTAAATTCTCCTTTCTAGTCGAAGTAAAGCATTTTATAAAGTAACTTAACTTCAATATTTTCTTTATTAAAAGACAAATTCTTTTAATTTTTCATTACTTTTATCAATTACATTACATATTATAACATTGTTCTAAATTCATACCAACTAACTTCACTAATTACTTCTAATAATTTGTTATTTTTAAGCATATTTTTTACTCTCAAATCTTCTATATCTATTGATTGATTTTCTCTTATTAGCTTAGTAGATAATTTATGTAAAAAATCTTTACACTGATTTGTTATTTTTTCGTGTAATTTAGCTACTTTTAATCTAGCCTTATTTCTATGTTAATTACTATTGATTATAACATACTAAGTTTAAATTTTCTTCCATACTTTTAAGAAATGGTATCAATGTAGTTGTGTCTGTTGGCTCAGGCCCAACAGTAAGCCACGTAATATATTCAGCATCTACCTTCTAAAGTTGATAAAACACCAGTAAATGTTATACCGTAAGCCACGTAATATATTCAGCATCTACCCCATGCTGCCCATTATAAGCTGGTTTAAGTTGTCCATTTTTCATAGCATCTTCTTTCATTGATGCTGGACATGGTAGAAAAGACTCTGGAGCTTCAGGAAATGGATTGAAAGAAAAAGATATTGTTCTTAGCATTGCTACAAAGTTAAGTTCTTTACTTAACGGAAGTGGAATATCAATAAAATACTCTAGAACTAATAATACTTATTTAAGCTTAGAGGAAAGAGCTAGACTTGCTAATGCTTAGGGAGCTGACTTATTCGTATCAATACATGCTAATTCTGCTACTTCATCAGTTAGAGGTACCGAATGCTATACTCATCCTACTGCAAATACAGCAACTAAAACTTTATCTGGAAATGTATCTAGAGCAATAGCTAGTAAGTTTGGTATATCTAATAGAGGGCATAAAGAAGCTAATTTCGCTGTTTTAAGACTTTCTAATATGCCTGCTATTTTAGTTGAAACTGCCTTTATTAGTAACTCTAGCGATGCTAACCTTTTAAATACTAGGCAATCTGATTTTGCTAATGCAATTTTTAATGAAATTTATAATTATTTTGGAAATCCTGTTACAAATATTTCTTTAATTAATGAACTAGCAAGTTTAGCAGTCAGATACTGTTCAATGAATTCATTACTAGGTATAAAGAGTATTAATAAATGTATTTTAGATTATTTAAGACATGTTCGATATGATGACTCTGAGTGGAAAATAGTTGTCGGTGATATTAGCCCTTTTGTTGAATATATAAAAACTAATTATACTTCTATTCATAATAAATTATTACCTTATATTCAAAATGACCCTAAGGATTTTAATATATATGGATTTAAAATAGATTTAGCTCACTTAGCAGCTACAACTTTAGGATATATAAATAGTATACTTGATCATCCACCATCAATAGCAATACCTAACTTTTGGACTGGTTGGGGTGGTGATTTAGCTACTGCTCTAAGAGATATAACTAAATTAAAACAAACCAAATATAAAAATGAGTCTGAACAAGACATTGCAGATAAATATGTTACTGGAAAAGATTCTAGCTTCTCTAAAATTGATATTGATGCAGATATTGATGCAATAAAACTTTCTCAAAGTTTTACAACTAAAAGATTTGATATTTTACTAGATAATCATTATTCTTCGCTTACCTCACAAAAAAGAAAAGAAATTATTTTAATTAATGATTTAGGATTTAATAATACTTCAAATCTAACAATAGATTATATTTCACTTGCTATTAGAGAGAAAATGACTGGGTCTCAAGGTTTTGGTCATATAGCTGGATTTAAATTATTAAATAAAGCAACTTATGAAGGTGAAAAACCAACAAATGCTGTATATAATGCTGGTTTTAACTCTTTCGCAAAATATTTGTATAATCTTTAATATGCTATAAAGCTATTTAACAAATTATTGGAAAACAATTTGTTAAATAGCTTATTTTCTAAGTTAAATTTATGATATAATATTTTAAATAATAAAATATTTAATTAAAACATTAACATAAATAAAATTAGGAGATTAA
>ERZ773186.169-NODE-169-length-65997-cov-32.386370_pt1 | contig 65997 bp, 36 predicted proteins | sample MGYA00581000_ERZ773186 | MGnify/ENA primary metagenome ERZ773186 (study PRJEB29015, sample SAMEA2737752) | human gut metagenome | biome: human gut; feature: human-associated habitat; material: faeces | place: China | collected 2012 ...
CGAGCTGCAGGAAACCTCCATCCAGATTACCTGTTACGACCGCAACGGCAAGGTGGTGAAAAACGTTACTTCCGACGATAAGGGCGATGTGGAAGACCCAGACAATAACCCAGGTGGCGGCGGTTCGGATAACACCCCGGGCGGCGGAAATACTGAAGGCGGCGGAACCACCGGCGGTAATGAGGGAGACGGTTTGGAGTAAGCGAACTCCCCGAAAAACCGAACAGGAATCCCTGATTTTACTACAATAAGAAAAGAGCCCCTGATGCAAGGAAACGAGCATCAGGGGCTTTTATTTTGATATCAAAAATCCTTAGTAAGGAAACAGGAGCGGAAGAACGAAGGTCATCACAACGCCGATGATAATCTGCAACGGCAAACCTACCTTCACGTAATCCATAAACGTATAGCCACCCGCCTTCATCACCAGCGCATTAGGAGGCGTGGAGAACGGAGAGGCAAAGCACATGCTGGCGCCCAACGTAACCGCAAAGAGAAAGGAATAAGGACTCACACCTACCTGCCGGGCCGCCACCAGGGCAATAGGAGCCATCAGCACAGCCGTGGCAGTATTGCTGATAAACATCGTCATCAGAGAAGTGGTGAAGTAGATGCCTGCCAAGAGAGCTGTAGGTCCCATCGAACCCAAACTCTCTACCAGCCCCTGAGAAACCAAGGCAGAAGCACCCGTCTTCTCAAGCGCCGTAGACATCGGCATCATGGCGGCTATCAGCACGATACTCTCCCAGTTGATGGTCTTGTAAGCCGCCTCCACATTCCGGAAACATCCGGCAAAGACGGTCAGCAGTCCGGCGATGATGACCGCCGTGACCGGAGCCACAGGAATGAAATCGAATACCATCATCGCAATCATCAGCAGCATGATGGCAGCCGCCACAGGCGCCTTATAATCCAAGAGCACCTTGTCGGCAGTCTTCTCTGGCTGGTCGATAACCACCCAGTTGCTCGTATCGGTAGCCAGATGAGCCAGATTGGTCCATTCGCCCTGGACCAGGAGCATATCGCCCACATGCAGTTTAGTGGCTATCAGATTGTCGGTAATATATTCATCGCCCCGCTTTACGCCCAGCACGTTGATACCGAAACGCTTGCGCAGGTTGGCATCGCCTATGCGCAGACCGGCAAAATTAGACGTAGGCATCACCACGATTTCGGTCAGTCCCAGGTCGTAGAAATCAATCTTCACATCCTTCATCTTCCTGAGGCCGTAATCGCTGGCAAAGCGTTTCATCTTCTCCTCCTCACCTATTATATATAAGGTATCGTGAACCTGAATGGTGCTGCTGCTCTTCGCCATGTTCTGGCTCACATCCTTCACCAGTCCCAGTCGTGATTTCTTCTCGTTTCTTATCTCGATGATACTCACGCCATATTTCTTCTGGATGCTCAGATCCTTCAGGGTTTTGCCCACGATATCCATCTGCTCGCCATTCTCGTCGAGGGCGGCAGAAGGGCGGCGGCTAGGCACGATGTAGCGATGCAGATTATCGAGCAGCTGATATTCGTCTACCAGGTCATCAAGCGATTTGCCCTGCTTCTTTTTCTTACCGTTCTGCTTTTTGCTGAGGAAGATTTTACTGAGCGGCATGAGCACGATGATGCCGATGGCGATGACGATGATGCCCACAGGGAAGAAGCTGAAGAAAGCAAGCGGCTGATAACCGCCCTCGGTCAATACTTCATCGATAACCAGGTTGGGCGGCGTACCGATGAGGGTGAGCATTCCACCCAGACTTCCGGCAAAGGCGAGCGGCATGAGGAAACGCGACGACTGCATGCCCGAGCCCGCAGCTATGCTCATGATGATAGGCATCATGAGGGCCACCGTTCCGGTATTGCTCACGAAGGCGCCGATAAAGGAGGTTACGAGCATTACGAGCAGGAAAGTGATGGTTTCGTTGCCGCGCGAGAGCGCCATGAGCTTATTGCCCGCAAGCTTGGCTAGTCCGGTCTGCATGATAGCTCCACCCACCACGAAGAGTCCTATCATCATGATGACGATAGGCGAAGAGAAGCCCGCCAGCGCCTCGGCAGGCGTCAGGATACCCAGAACCAGGAGTGCTGCCAGGGCGGTAAGCGCCACGATGTCGGCCCTCACCCTGCCCCAGATGAATAGGGCTACCGTAATAACCAATATGATAAGTGTTGTTGTCATGTGCTTTTTTTGGCTGCAAATATACGGAAATAAAGTGAGAATTAAGAATTTGTGGGAAGAAAAATGAAGAAAAATCTTGCATAATACAGAGATTTATGCTAACTTTGCAAACAAAAAAAGTTAGCAACATGACAAAGAAAGGTAAACATACTGTATTATTCATCTGCCTGGGCAACATCTGCCGCTCTCCGGCAGCCGAGGGAATCATGAAGAGTCTTGTAGAAAAAGCAGGGCTTCAGGATGAGTTTGAAATCGATTCTGCGGGCATCGGGAGCTGGCACATAGGTCAGTTGCCCGACAGCCGTATGCGCAAATGTGGCGCCGAGCATGGCTACAATTTCAACAGCCATGCCCGCCAGTTCCAGAAGTCAGACTTCGCCCGTTTCGAAACCATCGTGGTAATGGACAACGAAAACTACCGTGCCATTACCTCCATGGCTTCTTCAGAGTCTGATAGGAAGAAGGTTGTGCGCATGGCCGATTTTCTGACCCACCATCGTGAATACACCACCGTTCCCGATCCGTATTATGGCGACTATAGCGACTTCGAACTCGTCATCACGCTTCTCGAAGATGCCTGCCAGGAATTGCTGGACAGCATTATCGGAGAAGGGTAAAAAGTATAAATTCCTATGCAGTTTGATTTTTTAGAGAAATAAATCAATAAAAGTGCTATTGTTTCGCTAAAACTTTGTATCTTTGCAAATAGATTTGTTAAAACAATAAGATTATATTAAATTATGCCTAAAGTACTTCTCTATATAACTGCCAAAATAATATGGAACTTTCTGTTTTACAATACAGATTTCCATGAAAACAGAGCTCATGTTCATGTGGGTAAACGAGGGACAGAAGAACTCTGCAAAATTTGGTTAGAGCCAAATATAGAATTGGCAAAACAAGGTGACTTAACAGATAAGCAGGTCAAAGAAGTGATTAAGATAGCAGAAAAATACCAATCTGAATTACTTCATCAATGGAAGCAGTTCAAGAAAGGTAAGACAATAAAAATCATTAAAATAAAAGAGTAAGAATATGTATCAGAAAGAAGGTTATTGGGATGTGAAGCCAAAGATAAAGGCTTTATCCTTTCCCAAAAGAGGTAAGTTTGAAGTTACCCTGCAAGATGGCCGTTCCATAACGATGCCTATCTCTGCATTCCCAAGCATGAAAAAAGTCCCAGTAAAAGAAAGAAACAACTGGTATCTCATGGGGGGTGGCTTTACTTGGGATTCTTGTCCAGAAGTAATCCATATTGAACAGATTTTGGGCAACTATGCAAATTATGCCCACGAGCAAAATGCCTGAAACAGAATTATAAATATTGGGAGTATTCAGCAAATGAAAAAATGCTGATGATACTCCCTTTTTCTTTTTATACCGTAATCTCGCCCGAGCCATAGCAACGATGATGATGCTCATCATAAACTACACAGAACTGGCCGGGAGCCACACCATGAATCGCCTCTTCTGAATGAATCATCCAGCGGCCGTCTTCCAGCTTTTCTATCGTAGCAGGATGATATTCCGGCGTATGACGAATCTTGAAAGTTACCTTCTGCATCGCAACCTCGCGTGTGAGGAAATGGAAATCATGGAGAGGAAAATCCTTCTTGTAGGCCGACTGCGGATCATAACCATGACTCACATACAGGATGTTGTTCTCTACATCCTTCTTAATCACGAACCAGGGACCGCCGCCAAAGCCCAAGCCCTTGCGCTGGCCGATGGTATGAAACCACAAACCCTTGTGCTCGCCTATGCGCTTGCCCGTTTCCATCTCTATGACATCGCCCGGTTTCTCGCCCAGATAACGGCGGATATAATCATTATAATTTATCTGTCCCAGGAAACAGATTCCCTGGCTGTCCTTGCGCTTGGCATTTATCAGATGCTCCTCTTCGGCTATCTCGCGAACCTCATTCTTGATATGATGGCCGATAGGGAAAATCGCTTTTTTCAATTGCCAGCTCTCTATCTGAGCCAGGAAATCGGTCTGGTCTTTTACAGGATCAGGACTCGTGACAAGCCATTTATCGCCATTTTCATCCGTTTCGGTCTGCGCATAATGCCCCGTGGCGATGAGGTCGTAGTTGTGACCCATCTTCTCATCGAAGGCGCCAAACTTAATCAGGCGGTTGCACATCACGTCCGGATTAGGCGTAAAACCAGCCTTCACCTTCTCCATCGTATAACGGGTTACCTCGTTCCAATATTCATGATGGCAGTCAACCACTTGCAGCTTGCACCCATACTTTCTAGCCACAGCCGTAGCCATCTCCAGGTCCTCCTCCGAAGAGCAGTCCCACTCCTCTTTCTCCTCAGGACCAATCTTGATGTAGAAGCAATCAGGATGCAGGCCCAGCTGGGCAAACTCCCAAACCACAACCGAACTGTCGACGCCTCCCGAAAGGAGCACGGCAATTCTCTTATCCTTTATTTCGTCAATATTCAGCATATTCTTTCCTGTTTATAATAATCCGGTTGCAAAATTACGAAAAAAAACTGATATAATGAGCAAAGAAAGGGCTAGAAATGCATGAGAAAGAGAAAAGAAAAGCCCGCAAAGCCTATTTTCGCTATAGAAAATACTTATAGCCGTATTCATAGCTTTTAAACATAAAACGAGTTTTGCTTTCGTTTTTATCTATACCTTTGCAATCGATTTCAGAAATCGATAAGAAAGAATGTTTTTGAAAATTCAGTATTTACATTAATAGATAAAGAAAAATGGAGATTTTAAAAAATCTATTTTATGGCTTCCCAGACCTTTGGGGAGGCGGAGTAGCCCACTCTGTGATGATTCTTTCGCTGGTCATCGCCTTGGGTTTGTGTTTAGGTAAGCTCAGAGTAAAAGGTGTTTCCCTGGGCTTGGCTTGGATTCTGTTCATCGGTCTTATCTTTGGACATTTCTCTCTCAACCTTGACGAGCATCTGCTCCACTTCCTCAAGGAATTTGGCTTGATCCTCTTTGTCTACTCTATCGGTCTGGAGGTAGGTCCGGGCTTCTTCGCTTCGTTCAAGAACGGCGGCAAGAGTCTCAACCTGCTCAGTATGATTGTTGTGGCCCTGAGTATCATTACTACCTTAGTCATCTTCTCATTTTCGGGAACATCCATCACCTCTATGGCAGGTATCCTTTCGGGTGCCGTAACCAACACTCCTGGATTGGGTGCAGCCCAGCAGGCATTCAGCGACCTGCGCCACATCGACGCCCCATCCATCGCAGCCGGCTATGCCATCGCCTATCCTATGGGTGTGCTCGGCGTTATCCTCAGCTTCATTATATTAAGGTTCGCGCTACGCGTAGACAAGCAGAAGGAAGAGGATGAAGCTAAGCGAGGCAAGGGACATCTTGAAGCGATGACCCTGAACACCTTCGCCGTAAAGGTTTCTAACCAGATGGTTTTCAAAGATACCGTCAAGCAGATCCGCTATCTTCTGAAGCGCGACTTCATGGTTTCCAAGATTATCCGTAACAACGGCGAACGCCAGGACGAGGTGGTTAACGGACAGACCGTGATAGAAGAGGGCGACATTCTGCAGATTGTGGCTCATCCTACCGTAGAAGAACCTATCATCGCCCTGCTCGGCGAGAAGGTTGACGTAAAGGACGAGGAATTCAGCAGCGAACTCATCAACCGCCGAATCCTGATTACCAAGCCGGGCATCAACGGCAAGAGCATCAGCCAGTTGCAGATTAGAAGCAACCTTGGCGCCAACATTACCCGCGTGAACAGAAATGGTGTAGACCTCATCGCAACCCCAGACCTGAAACTCCAGTTGGGCGACCGCGTAACCGTAGTGGGCAAGGAACTCGCCATCGCTCATACCGAGAAGGTGCTGGGTAACCAGATGAAGCGTCTGAACTACCCTAACCTCATCCCAATCTTCCTGGGCATCATGCTGGGTTGTATCGTAGCCAACATTCCGTTCTTCATCCCAGGCATCAACGAGAATCTGCGTCTCGGACTTACCGGCGGCCCATTGGTAGTAGCCATTCTGATAGGTTATTTCGGACCGAAATACAACCTCGTTACCTACAATACCATTTCAGCCAACCTGATGCTGCGCGAAATCGGAATCTGCATCTTCCTGGCTTGCGTGGGTCTCGGCACAGGCGAACAGTTTATCCAGACCGTAGCATCAGAAAGCGGACTGACCTGGATACTCTACGGCATCGCCATCACCATGATACCAATCATTCTGGGCGGCATCATCGGCAAGCTCGTGTTCCACATCAACTATTATACATTACTCGGCGTATTGGCAGGTGCCAACACCAACCCTTCTGCCCTGGCTTACGTACGTGAGCAGACTTCGGCAGATGCGCCAACAGTAGGCTATGCGAATGTATATCCATTCGCCATGTTCCTCAGAATTGTAACCATTCAGATTATTATTTTTGTATTCGGATAAACATATATGACAGAAAAAGAATTGAAAACCTGCGCTTGCGTAGAGGACAACTGCAACTGCAAGGAAATAGCAGAATCAGAACTCAGAAGAAAACTCGACTTATTATTACGTACCGGTAGCATTCTCATGGAGAGTGCTGCCGACACATCCCGCATCATGCGAACCATGAAGCGTGCAGCAGCTTTCCTCGGTCTCGACGAGCGATACATGCACCTTTACATCAACTGGAACGTGCTGATGGTAAACTATAGCGACGAGGAGCATTCCTTCTCCAAGTTCCAGAGATGCGAGAAGCACGGTATCAACCTCACCTCTATTTCCCAGGTAAGTAAGCTCACCTGGAAGGCCATCAAGGATAACTATTCGCTCGAACAGTATGAGCAGGCTCTGAACGACATCAAGGCCACCCCACGCAGTTTCACCCCTTGGCAGGTAGCCATCGGCGGCGGTTTTGCCTGCGGCGGATTCTGCATCCAGTTCGGTTGCGACTGGCCAGCCTTCTTCTTCTGTTCGCTTGCAGCCATTCTGGGTTTCCGCCTGAGAATGTTCTTGCCAACCAAGGGCTGCAACAACTATGTAGCCATCGGCATTTCGGCCTTCGTAGCCACTCTGATAGCCTGGTTGACCTCATTTCTTTCGCTCAACCCATCTATTGCCGAAGCGCTTCCAGCCTTCATGCATTCAGATACTCCTTGGCATCCGCTGATGGCGTGTGCCCTCTTCATCGTGCCGGGAGTTCCACTCATCAACTTTGTAAGCGATATGCTCGACGGATATATTGAGGTGGGAATGGTTCGTGCCCTGAACACCCTGCTGATGCTCTTTGCGATGGCGTTCGGTATCGCCTTCGCCATCCAGGTTTGCCATATCGACAACTTTGTGAAGGATCTTACGATGACTCCTCATCACGAATACTGGGAGTTTGCCATAGCAGCTGCCGTATCGGCCATGGGGTTCTCAACCATCTTCAGCATACCTCGCCGTCTGTTGCCGGTTGTAGCTGTGGGCGGTATCATCGCCGTTTGCTTCCGCAATTTCGTCAATCTGGGTCCATCTAACGGCAACATCGGTCTCGACATGGGTCTGAGCATCGGTTCGCTTGCCGGTTCTGCGCTCATCAGCATCATTGTGATCAAGGCGCGCCATTGGTTCCATACCCCTCACCAATGCATCACCATTCCTAGCGTTATCCCAATGGTACCGGGAGTTCTGATGTATCGCGCCCTGTTCGCCTTCATCGACATGCATGGCGTGGTAGGCGAAGTAACCGTAGGTATGAACAACCTCATCAAGGCTTCGCTCGCCATCATCTGCATCGCCCTTGGTGTGGCAATTCCAAACGTATTCTTCCGCCGCTTCATCGCCGACAACCGCAAGCGCAAGCTGCTGGATATGCTGGTAGAAAGAAAGAAGAAGAATGGCGAATTCGTAGATTTGCACGAAGTAGAAATCAAATAATCATCTGGTTGGAAATCTGATTTTCATCGGATGATAACCGGATAAAAAGAAGTAGAGATGCGATAAAACACCATTTTATTCTTCAAAAAAAGAGGATATTAAAATAAATGTTTTATCTTTGCACCCAAATTTAGCTATCGGTTATTTCTATAGCCGATAGCTTCAATAAAGGAACAATATGGAAATACGACAACTGAAATATTTCTTGAAGGTAGCCGAGACGCTCAACTTCTCAGAAGCTTCGCGCAAGTTATACATCACCCAGAGCACCCTCTCACAGCAGATTTCGCATCTGGAACAGGAGATAGGTCTGCCTCTCTTCGAGCGCAATTCTCATGAGGTTTACCTCACAGAGGCGGGCAAGGAATTGAGACCTTACGCCCAAAATGCGGTCAATTCTGCCGAAGCCTGTGTAGACCACATGAACGATTTGAAGGAAATGCTTACAGGCGAACTGAACATCGGCGTAACGTTCTCCTTCAGCAACATCATGTCCGAGACGCTCATCGCCTTTCTCCACGCCTATCCTCATGTAAAGCTCAACATCCAATACCGCACCATGCTGGAACTGATGGACGGACTGAAGAAGCGAGAACTCGACCTCGTTCTGGCTTTCAAGCCTCTGAAGAACGAAAAGGCGGTAGACAGCCGAGCTATTTTCAGCAACCGTCTTGCCGCCATCGTGAACGTGAATCATCCGCTGGCGCGCCTTTCATCGGTCAAGCTTTCCGATCTGGAGCGTTACGACCTCATCCTTCCTTGCAAGGGTCTGCAGGCACGCAACGCCTTTGATCACATGGTAGAGGGCAAAGATTTGAACTACAAGATTATGGTAGAGGTGAATAATGTAAACATCATCTTCGACCTTCTGAGCCGCAGCAATCTGGTGACCATTCTCTCCGAATCGACCACCATTCTGCAGAACGGCATGAAGGCGATTCCTATCGATGCTGCAGACAACGAAATGGATGGCTGCATCCACATTCTGAAAGATGCTTACATGAAAAACTCAGCCCAGGAGTTTATCCGCATGCTGAGCCAGAGCACCAGCATCCTCGCCAACTTTGCCCTGAAGGATATCCTGAGATAATCATCTTAACGCCTGGTGGCTTGCGAGCCTATTTGCTTGCGGCTAGAACAGATAAAAAAAATCCTCGTTCGAGTTCTTTTTCGAGCGAGGATTTTTTCTTCTTACCTTTATGGGGAGCAGCGATGGAATCGCTGGGAACGGGAACCAGAGGGATGACACGCAACCCCGCTAGGCTTTTTTACCTTTTTACCCTTTTACTTTTTTACCTTTAAACAGCCTTTTTACCCTTTCTTTCTTGCGATGATAATCGTTACGCCAGCCAGGATAGCGAGGATGCCTATCGCCAGCTGCAGAGAGAAGCTCTCGCCGAAGACGCATACGCCGATGATGACGGCTGTTACTGGCTCCAGGGCTCCCATGATGGCGGCTGGCGTGCTGCCGATAAGATTGATGGAGATGGTCATGAAGAAAAGCGACAATACCGTTGGCAACAAAGCCAGCTGGGCAGCACAGAGCCATTGTTTAGGCGTTTGAAGCATCTGTATCGGCTCGCCCGCAATAAACGAATAGATGAGCATCGTGATGAGTCCGAACACCAGAATGTAGAAGGTGAACTTGATGTTCGACATGCCCGGATTCTTCCATTGGTTGATGGAGATGATGTAAAGGGCATAAAGCAGGGATGAACACATGACGAGGGCAAAACCCGCCGTGCTCAACTTATCGTTTCCATCGCCCTGATAGAGCAATCCTACTCCCGATACCGCCAGAAGAATGGCAAGCGAGGTAGACCACGTTACCTTCTCGTGGAAGAAGACCGTCATCAGGATGGCTGTCATAATAGGATAAACGAAGAGGATGGTGCTGGCAATACCTGCCGCCATATAATGGAAACTGACATAAAGCGTAGCTGATGAGAGCGAAAACATGCAGCCCAGCACGCCAAGACGAATCAGATGTCCCCACTTCACCTTGAAACTCTCCTTGCGAAACAGCATCACCACGGCAAACATCAGTACCGCCAAGAGATAACGATAGATGAGTACAGAACTGGAATTGAATCCGTCGCCATAGAGTTCGAGCGTGCCCAAAGGATTGGTACCATAACATACTGCGGCAACAATACCCGCCGCAAAGCCTTTAACTTTATTACTGCTTGTCATTAGATTAAATACTATTTTTTTCTTATACTTCTTGTTATCTATCTATTTCGGGCTACAAAGTTACAGCAAATATTCGAGATAAGCTAACAAAATCGTATAAATATATTGTAATATCTGAGAAAAAACGCTCTTTTCTTGTGCTTTACGAAAATAAATTGTACCTTTGCAATATCTTTGAAAAAAGATAATCAGATGAAACATTAAAAACTAAACAAAAGAATTAATAACAATGGAACAGATTAAGAATGATCAGCTCACACTTGAGATTTCATCTCTCGGAGCAGAACTTCAGAGCATCAAGGATGCTAATGGTAATGAATATCTCTGGGATGGCGACGAGAAATACTGGAACCGCCACTCTCCTATCCTCTTCCCTATCGTATGCGGATTGTGGAAAGACACTTATCGCACAGAGGGCAAGGAGTATCACCTTCCTCGCCATGGTTTCGCACGCGATACAGAGTTCAAACTCGTTGGCAAGACTGCCGACCGCCTCACCTTCGCGCTCATCGACAACGAAGAGACTCAGAAGAACTATCCTTACCACTTCAACCTTGCCATCTCTTACCGCCTGCAGGGCAACGAGATTCATGTCATCTGGCACGTAGAGAATACCGACGACAAGGAAATCTTCTTCCAGATTGGCGGTCACCCAGCATTCATGGTTCCTGGCTGCAAGAAGGGCGAAGAAATGAAGGCGACCCTGAAACTCGACAACGAGGCTCCTGTTCGTCTCTATGGCAACGTAGGCGGATGCATCGACCGTCAGGCTAAGGAAACCGTAGAAACCGACAAGGGTATCTGGGAAGTAAACGAGGAGACTTTCGCAGAAGATGCTGTTATCTTCGACAAGAGTCAGGTTAAGCAGGTGAGCATTCTCAACGAGCAGGGCGAACCTCATGTAACCCTCGAGTTCAAGACTCCAGCCGTAGGTATCTGGAACCCAACAGGCAAGCACGCTCCATTCATCTGCATCGAGCCATGGTATGGTTTGAACGACTGGGCTGAATATGATGGCGAGTTTAAGGACAAGTATCTGATGAACCGTCTGCAGCCAGGTGCAAGTTTCATGAGTGAGTATATCATCAGAATTGAGAAATAATGGAAGAAAAAGACAATTTGCAACTCCCCGAGAACGCATTCCGCGAACTGAAAGACGGGGAGGAATATAAGCCGCTGATGTCGCCTGACAAGGTTTATCCTGAGGTGAACGGATGGTCAGTTACATGGGGAATCGTGATGGCAGTCATCTTCTCTGCCGCCGCAGCTTATCTGGGCTTGAAGGTGGGTCAGGTGTTCGAAGCAGCCATCCCTATCGCCATCATCGCCGTGGGCGTAAGTACCGCTACCAAGCGTAGCAAGGCGCTGGGCGAGAATGTCATTATCCAGAGCATCGGAGCCTGTTCGGGTGCTGTGGTGGCAGGAGCCATCTTTACCCTGCCAGCCATCTACATCCTGCAGGCTAAATATCCGGAGATGACAACTTCGTTTATGAAGATCTTCATGGCTTCGGCCTTGGGAGGAGTCTTGGGAATTCTTTTCCTTATTCCTTTCCGCAAGTACTTCGTAAGCGATATGCACGGCAAGTATCCGTTCCCTGAGGCTACGGCTACCACGCAAGTACTGGTGAGCGGAGCCAAGGGAGGCGACCAGGCTAAGCCGCTGCTCATAGCCGGACTGGTGGGTGGTCTTTACGACTTTATCGTAGCCAGCCTGGGATGGTGGAACGAGAATTTCACATCGCGTGTGGTAAGTCTGGGATGCGACCTTGCCGACAAGGCAAAGCTCGTGTTCAAGGTGAACACAGGTGCTGCCGTATTAGGTCTGGGTTACATCATCGGTCTGAAGTATGCCTTCTTCACCTGCCTGGGTTCGCTCGTAGTATGGTGGCTGATTGTTCCGGGCATGAGCGTTATCTTCCATGATAGCGTGCTGAGCGCCTGGGATCCTAGCATCGTGAAGACCGTGGGTGCCATGAGTCCGGAGGAAATCTTCCGTGCCTACGCCCGCAGCATCGGTATCGGCGGTATCGCCATGGCAGGTATCATCGGCATCATCAAGAGCTGGGGCATCATCAAGAGTGCCGTAGGACTTGCCGCCAAGGAGCTGAAGGGCAAGAGCGATGTGGATGAGAACGTGAAGCGCACCCAGCGCGACATCTCTTTCAAGATCATCGCCATCGGTTCGCTTGTCACCATCCTCATCACCTTCCTCTTCTTCTGGTTTGGTGTGATGGATGGCAACCTGCTCTTCGCCGTCATCGCCATCCTGCTGGTGGCAGCCATCGCCTTCCTCTTTACTACCGTGGCAGCCAATGCCATCGCCATCGTGGGTTCCAACCCTGTATCGGGAATGACCCTGATGACGCTCATCTTCGCCTCTGTAGTGATGGTGGCAGTGGGCTTGCGAGGTCCTGGCGGAATGCTTGCCGCCCTGATTATGGGTGGTGTGGTCTGCACCGCTCTCTCTGTGGCAGGTTCGTTCATCACCGATTTGAAGATTGGTTACTGGCTGGGTACTACGCCTAAGAAGCAGGAGGGATGGAAGTTCCTCGGCACCCTGGTGAGTGCGGCTACCGTGGGCGGCGTGATGATGCTGCTCAACGAGACCTACGGATTCGCTTCCGGCTCTCTGGCTGCTCCTCAGGCCAATGCGATGGCTGCAGTCATCGACCCGCTGATGAATGGTGTGGGGGCACCTTGGATTCTCTACGGCATCGGAGCCGTGATAGCCATCGTGCTTACCTACTTCAAGATTCCAGCCCTGGCTTTTGCCCTGGGTATGTTTATTCCATTGGAACTGAACGTTCCGCTGCTGGTAGGTGGTGCCATCAACTGGTATGTTACTTCACGCAGCAAGGATGCCAAGGTGAATGCGGAGCGTGGCGAGAAGGGTACGCTCATCGCCAGCGGTTTCATTGCCGGTGGAGCCTTGATGGGTGTGGTCAGCGCCCTGCTGAAGTTTGGCGGCATTGAGGCCAGCATCGCAGACAGCTGGTGGGCAGACCCAATGTCAGAGGTTTGCTCGCTCATCGCCTACATCTGCCTGATAGGTTTCTTTATCAGAGCAACGAAGAAATAAAGAAGATTGATTTTCGGAAGAAAAGATTTCGAAAGAGATTGATTTTCGGAAGAAAGATTTTAAAAGATAAAAAAGTCGGGACATACAATTTCATGTATGATTCCCGACTTTTTTTGTATCTCCCTGTATTTTTGTTGATTCTAAACTATATTCTAGACTATAATGATAGTCTTTTAGACGAAAATAGCATCTACTTAGAATTAATTGTTGTAATTTTGCACCCGAAACCAAACATCAAACTAAAAGAATCAGAATATGAATAAGAAATTATTACTCCTCTTATCGGCAACTTTAATGCCTGCAGCCCACATGTGCGCACAGAAAGCATTATACCTGCCTTACGAATGGAAGAACCCTTCCATCAGCTTCGGAAAAGACTCCATGATTTACAAGGAGTCGGACCCGGAAAACAAATACACCTGGTCGAAATCAAGAAGCAAGGAGTCGGAAAACTTCATCGTATATTGGGACAAGAACTATGGCAAAACCAACCCCAGCAACGCCGATGCTACCTATCGCGTAGATATCGACTATCTGCTCCAGCAGGCTGAATCCTTCTACAAAATAAATGTAGAAAAACTGGGATTCGCCAACTCAGCCGACTCATACGTCAACAAATACAAGAGTATGATTCTGCTGAACCATACCACCGACTGGATATGTTATGGAGCCGGATACGACTACACCGTACCAGCCCTCTGGCTCAGTCCTAACACCAGCCAGCCTGTGGGTCATTCCGTAGCTCACGAGGTGGGTCACTCCTTCCAGTACATGTGCTATTCCGATGCATCGAAGGCGGGAAGCATCGCCAATGTGAACGTGGGCTTCCACGACCCTATCGGTCAGGGTGCTGGCATCTGGGAACAGTGCGCCCAGTGGCAGGGTCTCATCTCCTTCCCGGAACTGATGTACGACCAAAGCATCGGTCTTTTCCGCAACACCCACAACTATGCCTTCACCCACGAGTGGCACCGCTACCAGAGCTACTGGTTCCTCTACTATCTTGCCCAGTATTACAACGACCTCACCATCGTATCGCAGGTGTGGAAACACAAGATGAGCAAGAAGGCACCCGATTTCAACGAGACGCTGATGAACCTGAAGCAGCTGAGTTCTGATGAACTCTACAAGATGTATTTCGACTATGCCTGCCGCCTGGTGACCTGGGATCTCGATGCCTGCAAGCCTTACCGCGATGCATTCATCGGCGACTTCAACTACCGCTGCTCGGCCATAGGCAACAAGGAGTATCAGGTGGCACTTGCCAGCTGTCCTCAGAGCACAGGTTTCAACGTGATTCCTCTGCAGGTACCGGCAGCCGGAACCAAGGTGACTACGAAATTCACAGCGCCACAGATGCGTGCCGGAGCCATCAAACTGGCGGATGCCGACCCTGGCGAATACTTCAACGGCGATAATTTCGTAACCTACGATAAGCGCACCTATGTAAACAACAGCAACGGCCTTTACAGAGGATTCCGCATCGGCTATGTGGTGCTGCTCAAGGATGGAACCCGCCAATACATCAACGATGACGAGATTCACTGCGTAAAGAACACCCAAAAGACCGAGGAGATTTCGATGACCGTGCCTGAAAACACAGACAAGATGTGGCTCGTGGTAAGTCCGGCTCCAGCCAAGTATCTCAACCATCTCTGGGATGAGAAAATCAGCATCAACGACGATATGTGGCCTTACAGCTTCAAGCTCGAAGGCACCGACATCGGTTCGAAGGCGATAGTCTATATGGCGCCAACCATCGATGGCCGTGCCATAGAAGATGCCAAGTTCACCTACGATGTTTACTTTCCTGCCCAGAATTCCTACGCCGGAACCAGCGTCAGCGTGGGCGGCAAGGCAAATGCCATGCTGGGCACCGCATTCCAGTTGCAAGGCAATGAGCTAACCGGCAAAATCGTGAACTATTCTGCTACGGGTCCTAAGGACGGACAGATTATGTTCTATGCCGAAAACCGTGGCGGTTCGCTGGTAAAGCAGAATCCTACAGCCAACGGATATGGCTACTGGTATGCAGCCAACGGCAATGTTTCAAGCTACGCCAACGGTTATACCTTTGCCGAGTTCTCGCCATCATCGCTGACTTTCAACCTGGGACAGTATCCTGGCAGAAACAGCAACGGAACCACCCGCACCATCCGCCAGGCGCTGAAATACCAGAAGAGCGCCACCGAGAGCGCCATCGTATCCTTCGTATTCAACATCCATTTCGATGCCAGCAAATCGGGAGCCGAATTAACCGGCATTGAGTATGATGAGAAGAACGCCACCGCCATCGAGGCTGTCAAGATATTGACTGGCGGCGATGAGAAGGTGAATGTTTATAATATGATGGGACAGATGGTGAAGCAGAATATCCCGGCAAAGGAAGCCACAGCATCCTTGTCGCACGGGATGTATGTTGTAGGAAACAAGAAAGTGTTTATACCATAAGCAACGAAAAAAAAGAAAAGTGGCATCATGGAAACCAACCATGATGCCACTTTTCTTTATATACACCTTTATTATATTATACCTTATTAATATTATACCTTAATTAATATATTATCCCTGCTCCATAAATTCGCCTGGCTTCATGCCAAACTGCTTCTGGAAACATTTGGAGAAATAACTAGGACTGCTGAATCCCGTCATATAGCAAACCTCGCTGATGCGGTATTTGCCGCTCTTCAGCAACGCAGCAGCCTTTTTCAGCTTCACCAGCTGGATCATCTCGTTAGGCGTTACATCCACCAGCGCCTTGATTTTGGCAAACAGGGTGCTTCGGCTGATGCTCATCTGCTCTGCCAGGAACACTACACTCAGACAAGGATTGGTGATATTCTCCTCTATCAGTTCGTTCATCCTTACCAGGAATTCATTATCCATTTCATTGGAAGCCACCTCGGTGATAGGCTCCATCGGCATGTGCGAATACTTGGTCTGCAGCAGACGGCGCATCTCCAGCAGGTTACGGATGCATGCCTCCAGATACTTCATCGAGAACGGTTTCTCGATATAGGCATCAGCACCGCAATTCATGCCCTCCGTCTTGCTGCTGTCGTCGGTCTTTGCCGTCAACATGACAAACGGAATATGACTAAAGACTGCATCCTGGCGAACCCGTCGGCAGAACTCGGCACCATCCATTTCTGGCATCATCCAGTCGCTCACTATCAGCGTTATCGTAGGATGCAGCTTCAGCTGGCGCAATCCCTCCACACCATTTTCTGCCGTGAACACTAGGTAATCGCTGGCAAAGTTCGAGGCGATAAACTGGCGCATGTCTGCATCGTCTTCCACTACGAGCATCGCCGTCTTCATCTTTTTACCCCCCGAAGTTCCAGAGCCATCCGAAGTTCCGGAACCAACAGGAGCCATGCCGTCGCAGGAAGCGGCCTCATCACCCTCGACCTTCTCGGCCTCATAACTGTCAGCATCCACCACCTGACTGGCAAGGTCGTTCTTTTCGTCCTCGCCCACCACGGCATCCTGCTGGCGGATAGGCAGCGTAACCACGAAGCTGGCTCCCCTTCCCACTTCCGATTCCACCTCAACCATACCATGGTGTGCTTCCACCAGGTTCTTCACGATGTTCAGTCCGATGCCCGTGCCAGGCTTGTTGTCCTTCGCCTGGTAGAAGGCAGAGAAGATTTTCTCCTGCTCGTCGGCAGCGATTCCATCGCCATTATCCGTCACCACGATGCGGAAATGCTCATTGTCAGCCATGTCGCAGCTCAAGCACACGTAGTTCTTCGTGTATTTGTTGGCATTCGTCATCAGGTTGCTGATTACTTTGGTTATCGCTTCCTTGTCGATGACGGCAGCGAAATCGTTCTTCGGATAATTCACCTCCAGCTTGGTGCCGTTCTTCCGCAGGGTTGGCTCAAATCGCTCCACCACGGCAGCTATCAGCTTAGAGATGTTCTGAAGCTTGAAGTGCACCTGCATGCCGCTCTGCTGCACCTTGTTGAAGTCGAGCAACTGGTTCACCAGGTTCAGCAGTCGCTGCGCATTTCTATCAATCACATCTATGGTTTCGTTCATCACCTTTCCTTCCCTGGCCGAAACTCTCAGCTTCGCCCATTCGCCCTTCAGGTTCTCCAGCGGACCGATGATGAGCGAAACCGGGGTTCTGATTTCGTGGGCTATCATGGTGAAGAACTGCAGTCGGGCATCGCGCACCTCCTGCTGCTGCTTCTCCTCCAGCGCATCAAGTTCGTGCTGATGGCGACGCTTCTCACGCTTCAGTCGGCTCTGGGTATAGAGATAGATGGCGTAGCCCAGCAGCAGCAGATAGAGCAGCTTGGCTGGCAGGGTCCACCAGAACGGCGGATGCACCTCTATCTTCAGTTGCGCCTCCTCCTTGCTCCATACACCGTCGTTGTTGGCTGCCTTTACACGGAAGGTGTAGCTGCCATAAGGCAGATTGGTGTAGGTGGCACGATGCTCATGCGTGGTGGTCCACTCCTTGTCGAAACCTTCGAGCATGTAGGCATACTGGTTCTTTTCGGGCGACACATAGCTCAGCGCCGCAAACGAGATATTGATGATATTATCATCATACGAGAGGTCCAACTGGTCGATGTGTCCAAGCGACTCCGGCAGCTTGTCGGAACCTACCTCCACATGCTTGTTGAAGAGTTCGAGCGAAGTGATAGACACCGGCGGAGCCACATGATTGATCTTTACCTGATAAGGAAAGAAAGTATTGAAGCCCTGGGTAGTTCCGAAATACACGCGACCATCCGAAGCCAGCAACCCGCTGTTGGGCAGAAACTGGTCACAGGTCAATCCGTCGTAACTATTAAACACCAGGGGTGGCTCGCCCGGCACATATCTCACGATTCCCTTGGCAGAAGAGAACCACATCTCGCCCTGACTCTCCACGATGCTGGCGAAATCATGGCTTGGAGCATCCACCTCAACAAGGGCAAACTTGCCAGTATCCATCAGGAATTCACAGATTCCCTTGTTGGTGGCAACATAGAATCGTCCCTTGTCGCTGCGGCACAGACTGTTCACCTGGTTGCTGAGCAGCGAACTGGCATCGTTCTCCTTATGCAAGTACTGGCGCCATGCCTTGCTGCGGTTGAAGCACCAGAGACCTGCACCCTGAGTAGCAAACCATACATCGCCCCTATTGTCTTCATTGATATCGATGGTAAGTCCTTTCAAAGACCTTACCTTCTCAAAGCGATTCTTCTTTTCATTATAGAGATTGACTCCCTCCATCGAAGTAGCCCAGAGTCGGTTCTGGCTATCACGGTAGATGCAGTAGCAGCTGCTGCCCGAAGTCCAATTGTCGAGCTGATAAATCTGCACATTGCCCGACCCCATATCCATGCGCAGAAGTCCGGCGCCATAGGTACCCACCCACAGCGAAGTACCCTCGGCAAGCAAGGCGTGAACATTGTATTTGCCCATCTGCGCCTTGCCGGGATAATCCACAAACCGGTTGGTAGCTGGGTCAAAGCAGTCGAGGCCCGCATCATCGGTGGCTATCCAGATACGGCGACTGGCATCTTCCACAAACCTGCCCACTACATTTCCTCTCACGCCGCCTTCCTGACTGGCATAATAGGTCTGGAATCGGCTCACGAAAGCCGAAGAAGGAATATAGTTTACGCCGCCATAATAGGTTCCTACCCACAGACCGCCCTCACGGTCGGAGGAGATGCTATATACAAAGCGATCGTTGGTACTCCGGGAATTTCCCTTGAGTTCCGACATCATGCGCCAGTTTCTCTTCTGGAAATCGTATTCCACCAGTCCGTCGTCGCTGCCCACCAGTACCTTTTGGTTGGGGTCGTTGTAGAGCTGGTGAATATGGTGCATGGCATTGCTGAGCGGCGAGATGATCTGTTCGGTGGTGCCATCGGCATTCACCTGATAGAGTCCGTCTTGCCAGGTACCCACCAGGATGCTTCCGTCGGGATTGGCGAGCATCGCCATACCACTGAGCTGCACGCCGGCATCTTTCAGTCTGAAAGGGTCAAACTGGTTGGTAGATTTATTCAGACGCAGCAGAAATTGATGGTTTCTGTTGGCTTGCTTGCAGAGTGCCCACACCTGATTGTTCACATCTACCAGCGTGCAGTTTACAAGCCCCTGATTCCCCTTCATCGGATAATTCCTGCATTCGTGGGAGGTGAGGTTGTATCGGAACACGCCCTGACCGTGGGTAGAAATCCACACGTTGCGGTTTCCATCCAGCGAGAAATGAACTACATGCGCTGATAGTTCCTTATCAAGGAGTTCAAACTGCTCTGTTTTGAAACTCAGAAAATAGGCACCCTGGCTGGTTCCCACCAGCAAACCATCGTCGGTGGGCAGCAAAGCCCCCACATACTGGTCTATCAGTTTGGTGTTGTAGATGGTCTGCACGGTATATCCGTCGTATCGGCAGAGCCCGTAGTCAGTGCCGAACCACATATATCCGTTCTTGTCCTGCACGATGCAGCGCACGGAATTGCTGGGCAATCCCATGTTCATGGTGACGGAGCGGGTCATCAGCATGTTGGCATCCGGCACCGCCGCCGATGCTCCCAGGCTGAGCAGGGAAAACGCAACAAGCACCGCCCTTCTTAGACGATGCTTTGATGCAGAATTTTCCAAGCGATCAATAATCTTCTTTATATTCATGATATTGTCTTGTTATCTTATTCATTTTGATTTGATCCGAAGCTTCGATTTTCCCTCTTCTTATCGGGAGTTCCCTTTTTATCGGGCTTTCCCCCTCTTTATCGGGTTTTTACGTCGCTCCATTTCGGCGGATTTACGCCCAGCAGGTTCTTGACGAAGAAATCGTAGCGCTTGTGTTCGCCGAAACTCTCACCCACCGTGTGATGGGCACCCGGAACTACCACCAGTTCAAAATCCTTGTTCGCCTTGATCAGAGCATTCACCACCTGATAGGTGCTCGATGGATCCACGTTGTCATCCAGCTCGCCAACCACCAGCATCAGCGGGCGCTCCAGTTTGTGGGCATTCTCCACATTGCTGCACTCCACATAGCTGGAATCCACCGGCCAGCTCATCCACTGCTCGTTCCACCAAATCTTGTCCATACGGTTGTCATGACAGCCGCAGGCACTGTACGCAGCCTTGTAGAAATCGCCATGCAGCAATACGGCGGTGGTACTCTCCTGTCCGCCAGCCGAACAGCCATAGATGCCCACATTGTCAGCATCCATATAAGGATATTTCTGGGCTGCAGCCTTGATCCAGAGTTCTCTGTCGGGGAAGCCCGCATCCTTCAGGTTCTTGTAGCACACCTCCTCAAATTTCTTGCCTCTGTAGGAAGTGCCCATCGCATCCAGCTGAACCACGATGAAACCCAGTTCGGCAAGCGAAGTAGTGTACCAGTTGTACGCCATGAAACTCTTTGGCGTATAAGCATCGCCCGGACCGGCATAGATGTATTCGATGACCGGATATTTCCTGTTCGGGTCGAAGTTCGTAGGACGCTGGATGATGCCCCACATATCGGTCTTGCCATCTCTTCCCTTCGCCACAAACACCTCCGGCTGCTGCCATCCGTGCTTCTTCAGGGTAGAAATATCAGCCTTCTCCAGGGTCTTCAGCAGCTTGCCCGTCTGCGCATCACGCACCACGGTTACCGGAGCCTGGTCCACCTTCGAATAGGTATCCAGAAGATAACGGAAATCGTGAGTGTATTGCACACTGTGGTTGCCCTCTTCAGGAGTAAGCGCCACCATGTTCTTGCCATCCATGCCTATCTTATAATAATGTACCAGATAAGGATCCTCGTTCTTGTTCACGCCGCTGGCAGAGAAATAAATCTCGCCCTTCTCCTCATCCACACGCTGAATGCCGCGCACAAACCAGTCGCCCATGGTTATCTGACGGATTACCTTCGCCTTCTGCACATCGTAGAGATAGAGATGGTTCCAGTTGTCGCGCTCGCTCATCCAAAGCAGCTGCTTGCCATCCTTTACAAACTGGCGCCAGAGACGGGGATAGTTGATGAATTTCTCCGAACTCTCCTCCACCACGGTACGCAACTTTCCGGTCTCGGCATTCATTGCCAGCATCTGGTAGAGATGATGGCCACGCTGGTTGTACTCCATCGTCACCTCCTTGCTGTCGGGAGTCCATTGCATCCAGTCAAGGTCGTACTGGTTTTCTATCTGATGCCTGTCAGCCTCCACTTTCTTGCCCGTATTCACATCGATGATTACGGGGTAATGCTGAGGCAGCGCATCGCCCGGCTTGGCGTATTCCTGCTTGTGGAGGATAGGCTGCAACTGGTCGGCAGGCGACGACTCCACGTAGTAGGCGTAGCGCTTGGCCACGGGCACACGCTTGCATACGAAGATGTGCTTGCCATCGGGACTCCACTGAATGCGGTTGCTATAATAGCAGCCGATGGTACCATCCTGCGTCAAGATTCGCTTCGCCTCGGTGTAAGGTTTACCGGCCTCGTGCACCACCACGTTGTAGCCTTCGATGTAGGCCTCCAACTTGCCGTCGGGCGAAAGTACGGGATAGGCATCCTGCTCCTCATCCACCTCCATCCAGTGGCGCTGCTGCTTTCTGCCAAACTGCGGTTTCCATTCCGGTCGCTTCTTCAGTTTCAGCGCCTTCTCCATTTCCTGGTAAGAGGCGTAGGTATGGCTGGTGCCCTTAGCGGCATCAAAGGAAATATATTTTCTACCCTGCGGGGTAGAGATTTCATAGTGCAGCACATACGAAGAATCGCACCAGGCTGAGTTCTGTGCCCAGTGGAAAACGGAATCTCTGGCAAATGTGCGAGGCAGAGAATAAGCCTTGTTGTAACGGGTCACCATGTCCTGGCTGCTGGCTCCGTAGGGATTCTGCTGCGCTCTGGCTTCTGTGGTAATCAGAGGCATGGCAGCTGCTGATAAGATCAGCGAAAATAGGATTTGTTTCATTCTGTTCTGATTTCGTTATTGTAATTTTGCGGCAAAGGTACAAAGAATATATCTAAAAAAGGGGGAATATCGTCCGAAATGATGAAAATATCGTGCAATTTTCATCGTTTCGGGCAACATATCCCCTAGCTGCTGAAATCAATAAGCGATGATATATATTTAATTTTATGCAGAAAATTATTACTTGATTCTTAATTGATTCTTACTTCATAAGGGAACTTGCGGGAAGATGGGTCGAGCGAATGGTTCACAGGAGCTCCCATCACCACGAGATAGAGTGCCTTCAGCGACTGGTTCTTAGGAGCCACGATTGACACCTTTCCTTTCATTGCTTCGCCCACCGGGCTGTAGATGCATTCATCGGTATCGGCGGTTACTCCCACCAAACCATAACGGTAACCGATGGTTCGTGCCATCTTATCCCCGGAAGCAGCGAATGGCTTACCCGCAGCATCCAATGCTCTGAAATCCACTACCACCTTCTTGCCCTTTTCCGGCACATCCAACTTAATGGCATTGAAGCCATAGTTCTCAGGAACCAAAGCGGTATCCGGACGGAGATAGCCATTCTTCTGCTTCACCATTTTAGTATCGAAGGTGCAGGCATAAGGACGGGTCTCCTTGCGGGCATAATCCAGGTCGAAGTTCACCAGATGGCGATAGCAGTCGAACATTTCATCGTTGAATTGCTTCTGACTCATCTTATACTTTCGCTTGTAGGTAACCACAGGGTCTTCGCCCACCTTTCCCTCACGATAGAGCTGTGCGATGCTTTCCAGTCCGTGCTTCTCCGCCCACCATTCTATCACGTATGGCGAGTGGTAGATGTTCTCCATGTGGAGATAGCCCTTATGAGTGAGTTTCCTGAAGGCATCGAAATGAAATTTCTCTTCGGTTAGCCAGTCGGGGTTCACGCGCCACAACATCCACTGCGATGTCATCTCGAAGAATCCGCTTCCACCCCAAGCCTCTCCGGTTTTGTCTGCCATGATCTGCAGCTGGAAACTATGTCCCAGTTCGTGCGCCAGACAGTTGAGTTTCTTGTCCTGAATACGGTTGGGCGTAACCCAGAGAGCACCGATGAAATCATCATAGGTACCTCCATAGGCCGTGCCATCGAGCGAATAGTTCACCATCACCATCATCTTATATCGGTCGCATTTGCTCCCCGGCAGAGAGAACTTCAGGGTGTCACGGAAGAAATGGTAGAATCGCTCCACCTGGGTTTGCAGGTTGCCCAGGTCAAACTTCATCGGGTGTCCTTCGAGTGAAGGAGGGTTCTGTGTATTGTCTCCGAAAGGCTTTTCCCAGAAATACACGATATTCTGAGTCTGTGCACTATGTCGCCAGCACCATCTAGCGTTGTCGTCATTGAAGTTGTATGGCTTCAGAGAATCCGGCACGAAGATGAGTTTCTGCGCCGCCGTGGCTGGTTCCGGGATATGGTTCTGCGCCAAGGCTTCCGTGGTAGCCAAAGGCAATGTAGCTGCCGACAAAAACAGCGAAAAGAAGATTTGTTTCATTCTGTTCTGATTTTACGAATTTGTTATTTTGTGGGCAAAGGTACGAAGAATATCCCTAAAAGAAGTGAAATATCGTCCAAAAAGATAAAAATATCATATTTACTGGCACTAAAATAGAAAACAATCAGCTAATCTTCTTTTTCCACCTGTTTTTCTTTGCAGTTTCGAAAAAAATGATTAGCTTTACATTCAAAAATTAAAAAGAAGAAAATGATGAAATATCCTATCGGAATACAAGCATTCGACTGCCTCAGAGAAGAAGGGTATGAGTATGTAGATAAAACAGAAATGATTTATGCTTTAACCCATCAGGGGAAAGTGTATTTTCTGGGTCGCCCAAGGCGATTCGGAAAGAGTCTTCTCGTCTCAACACTCAAAAACTATTACTTGGGCAAGAAGGAACTGTTCAAGGGACTTGCCATCGAGAAACTGGAAACGGAATGGAAGACCTACCCGGTATTTCACATTGACTTCGGAACAGGTACTTACGTGAATGCAGATGCAATCAATCAAGTACTTGAATCTTACCTGATGGAATGGGAGAAGAAATACCAGATAGAGAAAACATCCATTACAGATTACAGCTTGCGATTCAAGAAAGTTTTGGAAGAGGCTCATCGACAGACTGGGCTCCGTGCCGTGGTATTGGTAGATGAATACGACAAGCCTTTACTCGACGTGATGGACTTGGAATATACCATAGATCACCTCGGCAAGCAAATCACCTTGGAGGAATACAACCGAGCTATGCTTCGCGCCTTCTACTCCACTTTCAAGGGAGCAGACCAGCATCTACAGTTTATTTTCCTCACTGGTGTCACCAAGTTCTCACAGGTAAGTGTGTTCAGCGACTTCAACCAGCCTAACGACATCAGCATGGACATTCAGTATGATACTATTTGCGGGCTTACAGACGAGGAGATTACGCAATATTTCCAGGAACCGATAGCCGAAATGGCAAACATCTACGGCTGTTCGGTGGAAGAGATGCGAGCAGAGTTGAAGCAGCGCTTTGATGGCTATCATTTCAGCAAGCGACTGAAAGGCGTATATAATCCATTCAGCATATTAAACACATTACAGAAAAAGGATATTCAGAACTATTGGTTCCGTACGGGTACGCCTAGTTACTTGATTCGCCTGCTCAATCACTTTGATGAGAATCTTGATGAACTGACAGGCAAATATTACATGCCAGAACAGTTCATCGACTATCATGCCGACGTAGAAAAGCCTCTGCCTATGATTTTCCAAAGTGGCTATCTCACCATCAAGGAATACAACAGAAACCTAAATGCATTCTTGTTAGATTATCCGAACGATGAGGTAAAGCAAGGTTTACAGAGAAAGTACAGAGCCAAGGAAAACTCTTCAAGATAGGTTGCCACTTCTCCTCAGAGGAAGGAACGATAGATGATTGGAAAGTCAAAGAATACAACTAATGAATCCGCCCGATAGCAAACCAAAAGCTATCGGGCGGATTTAAAAAATCGTGCATTTTCATCCTTTCAAGGCGATTTTCATCTCTGTACATTTATGGCACACAGAGTTTTTTTCATTTAATGGATGTCGGCACATTTGCCCTTTTGACTGATGCTTTGTGCTAACCTCCATAGTTCGCAAGTAAGTTCTGCGTCTTACTTAACAAGCAGGGAATGCAGCTATATTCATAACAACACTTCCTTCAGTATCTATTTCTCCTTGCTCAAACATCGTCAGTGCAATTGAAATAGCCTCATTCTCATCTGAAGCGTTAACTATTATATTCACTACATCCATATCAGTAGTGATTTCTACCTGGTACATTTCCATAATTCTTATTTTCAAATATCTTTCCATTCCTGTAGCTTATCCTCAAAAGACATTGAGCGAGCATTGGAAGAACTTGGTACAGTTATAACTTCTATTTGATGATAAAGAGCAGTCACACTCTGTCTGTGTTTAAAAGTTCCTTGAATCACAATTCCCCAGAAAGCCGTTTCCCGCACATTTTGTGGTCATCATTGATGACCGGCTATTGGCATAAGAAGACTGTTCTTTCGATTGCCGGTACAAAGATACAAAAATCTAAGCAGAAAGCAAGCTTTTTCCCATAAATATTGAAAATATGCTGTAAGTAATTGATATGTAACAATATAAGCAAATTCTGTTTTTTATGGCCACTTATTACCATTTTATTGCCACAAAACAGCGAAAATTGTGTTTTTTCAGCGAAAAACATGAATATTTCAGCGAAAAACAAGGCATTTTTAGAGAAAAACATGGTGATTTCTGCGAAAAACAGAAGAACACTTCATCATAGTGCATCATAGCACTTAGTCTCAGTAAATGACTTTCTGAAATAGTGCCCGCAAGCATAGGTGTTTGTGCCCACAAGCACGAGGACTTATGCCCGAAAGTACGAGTACTTTTAACCGCTTATTTCGGGCAAGAATGCCCAAGGCTTTGGGCAAAATTGGGCAAACACTCAGGAGGACTCTCACTATAGCTTCCATTTCATTTTCTAACTATTTTCAAAAATATAAGGCGTGGTAACAAGTGGTAATAAGTGGCAATAAAAATACCGCTTATTACCACGCTTAAACAACTATATATCAACACCTTATCTCGCCGCGTGGCAACAGTGGCATTATTTTCAAGAAAAGAAAACGCAATATATAACTAAAATCGTTCAAAAACAACAAAAAATCGTCTGCAATATTCCTATTACAGACGATTTCTGTTTACATATCCACTAAGACATGATGTCTTTGAATATTATTTCCCATCCTTGAAAAGAGGACCCAAGCCTGCTTTTCCACCCAACCCCGCCAGGCGTCCTGACGGATTTGAAATTCGCCGTCAAAAAATGTTCGACCTATAAAAACCGAGGGATTTGTAATCCTGACGGCTATCGCCACCTCGCTCGGCGTAACGAGCTGCATGTAGGCTACTACCGCTCCACCTTACTATATATAGGTGGAGCGGTTTATTTATTTTCAAGGGTGTCATGAAGGGGCATTAAGTTTTTCCTATCAATCCCCGGTCATTTCCGGTCATGGTCATTTTCGGTCATTTTCATTTTGCCTTCTTATGAAGTTTGAACGCCAAGGAGAACATCACGTAACGAGGAATGGTATTATACCAAGTTTCGGTTCTTCCCTGAGCATTGACGGTATAGACCTTGTTGGTCAACTGATGCAGCAAGTCGTAAGCCTTCAGCTTGGCTGTGATGTTGCCCTTCCAGAATGTTCGAGTCAGCATGGCATTCCAAACGACGTCGTCTGTGTTCATCGCGCTGGCATTGTAACCTCGGCGGGAATAGACTGTGAAGTCGGTATTCACACCAAGTTTCAACCATGGTATCGTATATTGTAGTTCTGTACCATATGTGAAATCGGTGGCATTGATATTCTGGAACGACTCCAAATTGCCACGACTATATTTACCCTCATACTTACCATTTACCGTACAGCGGAAGTCGCTGAGCTGATAGGTCAGATTCGTTCCGAGCGATGGTCTCCAAGTATTCACTTTGCTCAAATCAGCCCCCTTGCCATCATATTCGATGTCGAAATCGACACTATGCGCATATCCCAAGTTACCGTCCACAGAGATGCGGAGATGACGCTTTTTGCCGATTGAGCGAGAGAAACCTGCGTCAATCTTTGCATCCCAGTTGCCATTCACATTATCGCTCTTATAAGTGAAAGCACCCGTCTTTGTGTTATAAGAGGTACGTGTTCCCCAAGAGTTCTGTATAACATTAGCATTCAGACCTATCCATCTACTCAGGTCTGTTGAATCAGAATTCCAAGCAAAATAAGTGTCCAACACATGCCTGAGCTGCACCTTCAGGTCTGGGTTGTTGATACGTACAGAGAGAGGATTGGTATCATCACCGTATGGCATCAGGTCGGCGAAACCAAGCTGCTTCATGGACATACTATATTGTATCTGCTTCGGATTACCACTCCAATCGTAGTAGAAGATGCCTGGCTGGAAAAGAAACTTGCTTCTCGTCGCCACTGTGTCCATTGCCACTCGCTCATAATGATAGCGTTCGTGCTGCCATTCCAAAGGCAAGAATAGTTGCAGAAAATGATTATCTCCTTTTTTTCTAAATTGCATCTGGGCTTTATATCCTTTTGTCCATAGGTCTGAACTATAGGTGTTATCGGAATCCTGCGCCTTCAGCCATTGGTCGGTGGACGATGGCAAGGTGCCTAGGCCATCAAATCCACCTTCCTCCAAACGGTCCAGGCGATAATTGGAATGGTGTCTATTATCATATCCTTGCTTGAAACTGATGGGGAAACAAATGTCCCATCCATGAGACAATCCTAGGCTGTATTCTACTCCTAGACTATACTCATAAGAGTGCTTGTGTTGGTCACTATACAGATTACGAACCTCCTTGGTTCCCTCAGCTGCATAATTCATCTTGTTGAGCGAGAACGAATCGTTCGGTTTGTTATGGGCAACATCCACATTCGCAATAAACTTAAGGGCATCACCCCATGCAAAACGCTTACTTATGAAGAAGTCTGTTCCCGCATTGAGATAATCAGACTTAATCAGTCCTTGGCTCAGACTCTCATTAATCAGTTGCTCACGATAGGTAGAATTGCCCGTCGAAGAAATGGTCTTGGCATGGTCGTAGCTTACATAAGAGCGGCTATACACACCTATTTCATCTGTAAAATGCTGAAATTCGTCATTCAGCCGCCAACTGAAGTACTTGTTCTTATCCTTGGAGAACCCTTGGGTTACGATATTTCCATCCTTGGCAAACACCTCGCCAGTGCTCTCACTCTCAATATTCTCATCGTTCCAATTCAGGCTTCCTTCCTACTCATTGGTAGTATTCTTTTTCTTGTTCTCCGAATGAGCGGAAAGACCAACCTCGCGATTGGTCTTCACACCTTGCGAGAATCGGGATGGTGACCAGTTGTCACTCGCCCCAGGTATGCCATCCTCGCTCAGATTATTGGCATTGGCATAGAGCATAACATCATGCTTCTCACCGACCAAGAGACCGAAGATACGTGCCAGCCATCGGTCTTGGGTACCGCCGCCAGCCTCAACCGTACCTAATACATTCTGGATATACTCACGCTTCAGCCCCAAGTCCATCACATAGTCTTTGCCCTCACCCTGGCTAACCTTTTCCGCCAAGTTACGCTCCCTGTTAAACACTTTGATGTTCTTCACGGTATAATAGGGCAAATTTTCGAGCATCACTTGGTTATTGCCATTGAAGAGTTTCTTGCCGTTCAGGGTAAGATAGTCTATCTTTTTGCCATTGACGAATATCTCGCCATTGTCCTTGAGTTCCGCCCCAGGCAACTGCTTGATGAGTGCGTCGATCATGGAACCTTCTGGCAGCACAAAAGCCGTGGCATCATATACCAAAGTATCGCCTCGATGTACCACCTGTATCCTAGTTGCCTTCACCACTACTTCATCCAGCTGCTTCTCGTAGTCGTGATTATCCTTTTTCATCAGAAACTTAGGCAAGGTATATTCATACTTCCTACCCTTTGGGGCAAATGAATAGTTGACATAAGTATCATAATAACCAGGGTAAGTGGCTTTGACGATATACTCACAAGGAGTTTTCTCTATATTAAATTTGAAATAACTGTCTTTCCTGTTATTGAAGCCATCCACTGTCGTGGTATCTACCATGGTAGAATCCTTCTTCATCAAGCATATCTTTGCCGGGAGAGCCAAACGAGTAAAAGAATCGTATGCCTCTCCATACAGAGAATAAAGTTTCTTGACCTTCACCTTTTGTTTGCCATCAGCCTTTTGAGCCATCAGGGGCAAACAAAGCAACAGAAGGAGCAGACTCCCGAGTATTTTTTTCATGGGACATAAGTTTTTATTACTCCACAACTTTCCGCTCATAATATTTGAATTTCGCCTGATTCTCACGCAGCATAGGCACAGGACGGTTAGTAATATGATTACCACGCCAGCTGGCGCCCCATACATGGAACGGCTCTCCATCAGCTTCCAGATAATTGATATTGGTAGCGGAAAGCGGCAAAGGCTCAAACTCCAAAACCATGGCAAACATATCTCCCACAACTCCATGAATGAAGAACAGATCTTTCATCGGCAATCCCTGAACCTTACGCAGCTTATATTTCTTCCCAGTAGCATTATCCACCAATACCGTTCCTTGCTGAAAACCATAGTACTCCTTCGTCCAGTTCAGCTCGTATGCGATAGCAAGATAAGTAGTTTCAGGAGTAAACCATGCCGCCATTGTATATTCTTCCATCGGTGCCACCAGGTGGGCATCATTATAACAGGAATAAGTATCCATATTATCCTTGTCATAGTTATGAGCAGGATATTCCAACTTAGGCACTCTTAAGCATGGTATCGTATCATAGGAGTCAGCCATGTCATGCATTCTGCGAAGCCATATCTCCCCTCCACCTCTCAACGACCAATGAGGAATACCGTAAATCTTTATTTTCTTTACGCTTTTGGGCAACTTTGGGAAATAGATAGGAAAATCCAGAATGGTTCCCTTAGGCACTTTTACGCCAAAAGTCTGGTTCCAAAGGGATGGAGAGTAAGAGCCACGAGCCTTGTAACGAACACCAGTCTCGGCATCCACGATATAAGTCTCATCACCACCAAGCCAGATATTATTCATATTGTCATTACCTGTAACGAGATAGCAATGAAGTACCGTTTGGTTACCCTCGTCGATGAGCTTGGCAAAGCCCAAATAAGGTATTTTTTTCAACACCTCACTATCTTCCTGCGACAATTGCGCCCTAAGAGGGTATTCTATCCAAGCCCCCTCAAAATCTGCAGAAGAACGTCCTGTTTCCAAACGAATAAAATCTGTTTTAAGCAAAACATTCTCCTGTTCATCAGATGAAACCACATTGTCTCTTACATAAGGGACAGAAGCCATAGAAGTCAAGGCCACCAAGCCTAAGACCAACGCCAAATAAAACTTTTTCATAATAAGGTTTTTTATTATTGTTAAGACTCATATTAAATTCTCATCAGTTGCTCAACTTGCGTGAGTTCTGATCAAGAAAATCTGTATAGCAGGAAGCTGATGTCCAGCTGTCTTTTCTTACCCTTGCATGGTACAGATACACATACCCATACTGTCTGTCGGCAAACCAAATCTCATTCACGCCTTTCGCATCCTTGTCTCCATCCAGTTCCAATGTCATTTGGTCAAAAGAAGAAAACAATCTCACCGCAGGACTGTCTGTATCTATCCAAGCCACCACGTTTTTCAGCTTGCCAAGCACATCCATCTGATCATCGTCTTGAAAGACAAAGACCTTACCATCTGAACCGCCACAATCCAATGGCAGACAAGTGCCCCCGCAAATTCTTGAAACCTGAGCTACGTATTCGTCCATCACTTTCTGAGCTTCCGTCAATCTCACAGAATCAGAAATACTAGCGCCCTTCTGTTCTTCCCTTACAGACGTTATCTTTTCTTTAGAGAACTTACTTTCTGCCTTTATGGAGTTTTCTTGAGGACTAGTCTGTTTTTCTGCTTGACGCACAACAGAAGTAGCTGCTTTCTGCTTTGCAATGACTTTGTTTGTTGCCTTAGTCTCGTATTGCCTACCCTCTTGCGCTACAACATTGACATTTTGTTTCGAAGGGAGTTCCAGCCATCCTCCTATCAAGACAGCTACAAAGGCTACAACGGCTACACTAGCAGCAACAGTAGCTAACCAGCGTTTCTTGGCAATAGCTTTCCGCTGCCCCATACGTTGCATCAACCGTTGGTTTAAGTCATCAGGCATGTGAGGCAACTGCAATTCTCGTCTTGCAATGGCTCTACGCAAACCTTCATCGTGACTATTTATCTTTCTATTCTCATTCATTTTTTATCTCTAATATAATATGGTACAACTTTTGTCTGATTCTAAACAGTTTTGTGGCGACAGTTGCCGGAACAGAATCGGTAACATACGCTATCTCCTTGACAGACAACTCTTCGTAATAATACATAGAGATGAGAGACCGCTCATAGGATGGCAATCGTTCCAAAGCCTGTTCTATCAACCCAATAGTCTCATCATCTGTTTTTCCGAAGAATCCGTTCACTTCCTCATTCGAGATGTCAACAGCCTCCGGCATACAATCCTCTATGGTTATCTTACGGATGTTCCTACCCCTCATATAATTGAGAGCCTCATGATAGGCTATGCGCATTAACCAAGAGGAAAGCGAAGACTTTCGCTCATCATAAGACTCTATATGCCGGAAAGCCTTGACAAAGACATCCTGATAGACCTCTTCGGCATCCTCCTGGCTGGGGACAATCCTTACGACTTGCGAAAAGACCATACCGCCATATCGCTGTAGCAACAGGCGTTGCGCTTCCTCTTGCTTGCCTCGGAGTCCTTTCAAAATGTCCTTTTCCTGTTTCATATTTATTATTTATGTTTCTTTACTCTTATATACACTGATTTCTCCAAATCATTTCACATAAAGACAGATTTTTCATCAAAAAGTATGTAAAAAGAGATAAAAAAACACGAACAAATTGAATTTGTCCGTGTTTTTTCCAAATGAAAGGGGGAACTACCACCCCAAATATTTATTCTCCATCCTTGAAAAGAGGACCTAAGCCTACTTTTCCATCCCAGTTGAGATACCAGCTGGATATATTGTTCAAATCAGACTTAATCAGGCTCTTCACTACATCATTCTTGTCCTCACCTTGGCGAGCATACACCTTGTCGGCAAGATAAGCAGGATTATTGCGACGCAATGCCACACGCATCAAGTCGTAGAAGCGAGTACCCTCATAAGCAAATTCCAAGGCACCCTCATCAACAATCAAATCCTCCACGGCATCCTGCTCCTCAGCCATGTTATCCCTTTCAGGATAAACATAGAAATCGTTATATTCCGACCAGCCAGAGCCTTTGGAATGAATACCAACCGTATTTTCATCAGAGCCTTCCGACTTGGTACGGAGTTTATATTTCGAAGTCGGGAAATCAAACTGCTTCAAGAATGCTTCCTCCTCAGGATAATAAGGCAAGATATCATTCTCAATCACATCATTGTTGACTCCCGTCTTCAGAATGGCAAAGGCAAAACGTGGGAAACCGGCACGGTTCAACGCCTCTGCCAGGCGGAGATAAACCATGGTGCGGCGATAAATGTGAACATTGCGACTTGAATATTTGCTGTTGATCACATAATCTTCTCCTAATATTCCACTGTAGTTAGATACAGCAGAACCGTATCGGAGGTCGCCCTTTTTATTATTTTTCAAATTATCAGGCGCATAAATCACTTCTTTATCTGCATTGAGATGACAATACTTCTGAGCCTGGGAGAGTGTGCGCAACGCCACTGAAGGCATGATAGACACCTTGTAGTTGTTGCTGGCCGACGAACTGAACAGGTTCTTCAACTCGCTGTAATTGCCCTCGGCAGGAATGGAATCTCCAGGTATCTCTGTGATGAGCTCCGAAGTGGCAGAATTCGACTCCACCTGGAAATCCGAACTCCAACCATCTTCTATCATTCGCCATTTACTATCACTCGAAGACCAGCTCACAGTTCTTTTATCTATAGGATAAGAAGAGTTTGAACCATTTCTGCTATTGATGTACTTATAATAGCAAAGCGCAGCCTCACGATAATTGCCTGCCCAGAGGTTCATGTCGCCCATCAGCACATAGATAGGGAAATAGAACAGCTTGGAGTCGTTGCCGCGGATGGTTCCATAGTCAGGTGTCTCCACGTTGGCATACGGAGCAATGTCGCTTGCGAAATAATTGCAAATGCCCTGGATGTCCTTCATCTCATACTGCCTGTCCGCATCGTCCTTGGTAAGAATCGGAGTCGTGATGAGTGGCACCTTGCCATAGTTCAGCACCAGCTGCAGGTAAGTCCAGGCACGGAAAGCCTTCACCGCTGCATACTCCTTGGCAAAGATGCGCTCATTCTTGCTGTTCTTTACCATGGTATCTGCCTTGGCCAGGAAATAGTTGCAATTATTGATGACCGCATAATAGTCGCGCGGAGCATTGTACTTATTCTCGGTTGAGACATTGAAGTTTGCCAACTCACGCAAATCGGCGGAGGCATTGTCCTGCACTTCAGAGAGGTCGCCACGCAATTCTCCAAGAAGAATGGTGCGATCGGACAAAGCCTGCAACTTGTTCATGATGCCTATCACTGAATACAGTGTATCAGAAGCTGCATTGAGACGGTCTTTGTCGGCAGAGATGACTCTATCAGACTCCTGGTCGAGAAAATCTCCGCAAGAGGTAAACATGGCGTTCACCCCTCCCAACAGCACCCATATAAGGATATATGTTACTTTTTTCATAATTGATTGCTTTATAATATTTGATGAATTCTGCTACGATTAGAGATTGATCTTTACACCAGCCAATATGCTGCGGCACTGTGGCAACTGTCCCAGGTCGATGCCCTGTCCTATCACAGCTGAGGTCATTGTAAACTCAGGGTCGCTGCCCAGATACTTGCTCCAGGTGAACAGATTGTTTGCCTGAATCCAGAACTGGAAGCCCTGCAACAAGGTAGAGTTCACTGGCAAAGAGTAACTCAGGGTAACGGTCTTCAGGCGCAGATAACTGCCATCCTCTATCCAGCGGTCGCTGAAACGACTGTTGCCCATAGGGTCCTGAAAGGTTACCTTAGGCATGTCTGTCACCTGTCCCTCGCTCTGCCAACGCTTGCTCACAGCCGTGGTCTGGTTCATGTAACGGCTTCCCGACTCCAGCTGCTGGCGCATGTAATTGTAAACATCATTGCCCACGCTGTAATTGAAGTTGAAGTCAAGGCGGAAACGCTTGTAGGCAAAGGAGGTGAAGATATTGCCATAGAAATCCGGATTAGGATCACCTATCACCTCGCAATCCTTGGCATTGATAATATGGTTGCCATCCTTATCGACAAACTGCATATCGCCAGCTCCGAAATAGTTCTTGTCCATTCCGTTGTCGCCAATGATATAGAGACCGGCAGCCTGGGCATCCTCCGTGCTCTTGAACACTCCAGCCGTGCGATAGCCATAGAACAGATTGGCAGGCTTGCCCACCTGGGTTCTTATCGTGGCACCATACACCGTGTTGTCAATATATTCCTTGCCTTCAGGCAAAGAGACGATTTCATTCTTGTAATGACCGATGCTACCGCCTAACTCCCAGGCAAAATTTCGGGTATTGATTATCTTGCCAATGGCCGTTACATCGTAACCGCTGTTCTTCAGGGAACCGCCATTGCACCAGTTCTTATCCAAACCAGACACATAGCTCAGCGACTGGTAGGTGAGGATATCATCGGTGCGGCTGTTGAAGTAGTTAAGTCGCAAGTTCAAGCGATTGTTGAGCAAATTCGTCTCCAAGCCCACATTCCACTTCTTGGTAGTCTCCCACTTCAGGTGGTTGTTGCCGATGTTGTCGAACACAAGTCCAGAAACGGTCTGCAGGAACTTGGTTGCTGAGAAATAACTGCGAGCAGCATAATAACCAATATCATCGTTGCCACTTACATCATAGCCCGCACTCAGCTTCAGATAGTTGACGCCCGGCACCTTGAACCAAGGTTCATTGCTGACTACCCAAGCGGCCTGCACTCCAGGGAAAACGCCCCAGGCTGCATTCAGCATATTCAAGGCGCCATCGGCATCCTTGCCAAATCGGGAAGAAGCCTCGGTAGTGAGGTTGGCCTGCAAGTAATAACGCTGCAGATAGTTGTACTCAGCCTGCGCATACCAGGCGATGGAAGTCCAGTTGTCATTGGCACCAGCGGTCTTCACGTTCAACAAAGAACTGGAGATGAACGGAGTCTTGTCGTTACCGGTATTGTAACCCAGCTGACTATTGAGCGTGTAGCTCTCCCAGTTGATGCGTGCTCCGGCAAAGAGATGGATGGCATGAGCCGCATAGCGGTTGCTCCAGTCGATGCGGGTATCGCTCATCACGGAGTTCTGCTTGGAGAACTGCGAGCGCACCTCGTTCTCGCGGTAGGCACCTACGCTACCCACATAGTAATCCGGAACACCGCTGATTGGGATATAATACTTCTCGTTGGTATTAACCAGATTATAGCTGAAATGCTCGCTCACAAAGAGATGCTTGTTAAACTGGAACTTAGGCGTAATGGCCAAGTTGACCATGGAATTCTCCCAACGGTTTTTGTTTTCAGCATCAGCATACTCATTGATGGCGTATGGATTACCCAACTTATAATTATAGTTGGAATATTTTGCCAAGGCCTCGTCCAGATAGGTCTCGTCGCTGATGTCGAGATAGCTGTTGCTCAACACGCCATTGGCATAGGCGTATGGACTCAGCATCGGACTCTTGACATAAGCCAGGAACGAAGGAGCGGTAGGAGTACCCTCGTCATAGCTCTCCGGTGCACCATCGTTGCGGATATTGCGGGTCTGGTTGGCAAAAGAGGCATCGAATGCCACGCTAAACTTATTAGTCAGTCGAATATCTGCATTGAATCGGATGTTCAAGCGGTTCTGGTTGTTAAACTTCAATGGAGTCTGATTGGCCACATAGCCCAAGCTCAGATTGTAGTCTGCCACATCATCACCACCCTCTACATTGATATTATAGTTTTGGGTGAGGGCATTACGATACACCCCATCCTTCCAGTCGGTATTGTTATGATACTGAGGATAATAATAATAGGTAGGGTCCTCGTTGAGGAACTTGAAGTTGGTAATCTTGGTGCGGGTGGTGGCCAGCAGATCAGAAGCATAGCTCTTATACTGCGACGCATCCATCATATCGTAGAACTTAGGCTTGGTGGTAATGCCCGTTGACAAGCTTGCCGTGATTCTGGTTGCCATGCTGTGGCTGCGGCGTGTCTTGATGACAATAACACCATTGGCACCCTTGGCACCATAGAGAGCCGTACCATTACGAAGCACGGAAACCTCCTCGATGTCGGTTGGCGAGATATTGGCAAGAATATCATTGTAAAAGCCATCGTGCAGCATCAGGCGACTATATTGCAGGTCGAAGATAACGCCATCCACAACTATCAGCGGCTGCGCATTGACGTTGAGCGAATTCAAGCCGTTCATAAACATCACACCTCCTACGCCAGGGTTGCCATTGCGGGCCACCGTGCGCACCTGGGCACCCAGACGCTTCTGAACTTCCTCCTCTATGCTGGAGGCATTGGAATACTGGAAGCCAGAGGCCTTCTGCATGGCAGTGACATTATTGTCTTCACTATACTCTGCCGCGAAAACCGTGGAATAGAGAGAGGCTTTCTTCTGCACCTCATCGTTTACCAATCCTATCTTGGTGACATTGTAATCAGGAGCAGTAACAAGGAGAGAAGATGCTACCAAAGGGACATCCAGCGTATATTCACCCTTAGAATTGGTGAGCACACTATAGCCCTGAATCTCGCCCACACTTACCAAGGCTCCGGCAACAGGCAACTTAGTGGCGGCATCGACGACACATCCCTTCACCTTACGGGAAGGATAACGCTTCACCGCCTTCACAGTCTTCTCCAACTGACCTGAGGTGGTAGCCTCGCTCTGCGCAAATGCACCATTTGCACCCAGCATCAAGGCAGACAAACCGAATATAATATATTTGTTCATTGTATATACGTAATTAAGAAGGATTAATAAGAAATCTTGATTTCCCTAGCTTCACTCACAGGGGCATCATGTGGTCGAACGATGATGCAGTCGATGCGCATGGTAGTCTGATACTTGGATGTCTGATTACTTGACACATCGGTGAAAATCTTGATTTTTGGCAGTCCCTGCGACAAGCCGTAGCCCGAAGTCTTGAACTTATAGTTGCTCTTCACCTTGACGGTATCTACCACATCTGGCTTCGTAACAGAAGAAACCGGACGTTCCCAAACGGTAGCACCGCTAGCCTGATAGCCGATGCGAGTCTTAAACTTCACCGGCAGTCGCTGCTCATCGGTAGCCAGGGTATCGTATGCCAACGCAGGAGCAAAGACTACATAAATATCATAACCCACCTTTGACAGGACATTATCGATATTGAAAGTCACCGTAGGCTGGGAACCCAAACTTTTAGGAGCAATCTCTGCAAACGAATTGTTGGAGATTTTTCCATAGAAAGGATTGTTAGTAGGCACATTGCGCACGGTGTAAGGGTCGATGGCATTATCCAGAGTATCCAGGTTGAAGGTACTCTCCGCCTCCACCAGCAACTTCTTCAAGACGTTGTCGTAAGGGGTAATGCGGAAGTTGGAAGCCTTGCGCACATGTCCGTTGCTCAGGGCAATATCCTGGGTTCCCTCAAAAATGCCTCCTGCATCAAACGGACGGTAGAATATACCTGTTCGCTTTTCGTTAGAGTACAGCGTATAATAAGTATCCGACTCTGCCATTGTACAAACGGCTGAATCACGGAAAGCCTCATCCTTGTTTCCGCTGCGGTTGAAGATGGCACTGTTCAGTATCATCAGGCGGGTAAGCGTATATTGCAGGGAATCACGATTTTCCACCTTCGTGTCGAAATTGAAATAAGGTGTATATTCCTCTACCATACGCTTCCATTCCGCATTGGTAGGAGCAAGCAACCAGTAGGTGGAATCCTCTGCGCTCAATTTACCATAAGAATCAAAGAACCTGTTATTATACACCATCACCGAATCAAGATACTGCGTCTTGCCATCCACGATACTTCCAGGAACACTCTGATTGGCATCAAACTCATATTTTCCGAAACGGTTGATGAACTGATAAACGCTGTCAAGCTCATGGTCCATCGCCAGGTACTCAAACACATTCGGCTCATACTTCACCTTGCCATTGATGGTATATAAGATACCATTATTGTAAAGTTCATTCTTGGTTTCATAGTTTTCGCCACCGATAGCCGATGAGGAGAATGGCTGATACTTGCCGTTCATCATCACCAGGGAATCGGAGGTGACTGAAGACACCGACTGCTTGTAGAGGGCGATGTGATTCTGCAGGAACTGCTTCACCACCGGATTTTCAGCCGTTTTCACACCCTCAGCTTTCTTTTCTTTATAGAGATTCACCAAACTGTCGGCCTGCTCAGCACTCAGACTGCTGTTGGTGGGAGCGAAAACCGTGAAAGTCTGGCTTCCGTCCAATGCCAGGTCGTATCCGCAGGCCTTTGCCACCTTGGCAAAGTTGGTCAGGTCGGCATTGCCGCTGATGGCTTCCCAAAGGGTTGCGTTCACAATGCCCTCCGCATTTTCACCGTAATGCTCATCCCACTTGTCTGAGCAGGAAGAGTAGCACAGAGCCGCCAAGATGGCGGCTAGTGCCTGTATTTTGTATGTCTTGAATATTTTCATATTTCTTGAGATTATTTGTTCTTTACAATGGATCTTCCATGCTGTTGCCATCCGTCACACCATATACGCTCTTTGGTACGAGTTCCAGATAGTCGAGGTCAAACTCGGTCTTACCTGTAGAGACGCAACGGATACGCAGGTAATGGTCTTTCTTCGGATCGACATGCACGGTACAGAGCACACGGCGAAGAGTCATCTGAACCGTAACAAACTGGCGATAGGTGCTCGCTCCGGCTCCATCATAGCGGTAACCGCCCATGGCACCACGATAATATCCCTTGTTCTTCAGGTTCTTGTAATCTGCCGACTTCTCTGCATCGCTCATGCTTGCATAGTCCTGCACCCACTCGGCTCCGAGCAGGGAAGCATCGGTCAAGTCCTTGGTCATATCCAGAGGAATGCCCTGCGGTTTGCCATCATAGTAAATCTGGGCAATACCACGGGTAGATTCAGCCGCATAACCCAATCGAATCTGCCAATCTCCCTCGTATGGTACAGGAGGCAGCTTGAACTCGATGTCGAAATTTCCAAAGAGGTTGAACTCATCTCCCTCGTAGGAATCGTAGTAATCGTGAGGACGACGATAAACGAAATAACCAGTACTCTTTACGCCTTTCAGGTATCCGTTAGGGAAGTAATAGTTTCTACCATACTTACCAGTTTCGTCATATTCAGGATCCTGCTGCTTCACGTTTCCGTTCTGTCGGATACCATTGGTCTCCAATTCCGGGAAGATGGTAGAGAAGTCCATACGGATGCGGCAGTTATCCACGATGTCGCGAGTGGTCTCGTCGAAGGCAAGGATGTCATCCACATAGAAATACCATCCATTGATTGCCTGGTTGGAATACTCATTCTCCACGCTCTTCTGAATCATCGCACCACGCACTCTGTATTCATCGTCTCGGCGGCGATTGATGTAACGTTCACGCATCTGGTCGGCATCAGCATACTTCAGCACGGTGAGTTTCTCCACCTTCATCATGGTATGTGGCAACAGAGTCTCATACCAATCCACCGGGTTCATCAGGGCGGTCATGATACCGATGTCATTCAATGGGGTGAGATAGTTCCAACCTTGAATCTTGCGGTTCAGAATATGATATTCCATGAAGCGGCGCAGAGGGTTCACGCTGTCTGTCAGGTTCTCGAAGCTGTGTCCTTCCTTGCTCACATCCTCCGGATACATGACATCATATATTTCACATGACTTCTTGTAAAGGTCTAGCAGCGAGTGAATGCCATACTTGTTTGCCAAGATAGAATCGGTAGGCACAAAGGCTGTGAAACCATATTCCTTGGTGTCTGGAACAGTGGCTGTCTCCTTGTTGACATGCGATGTATATTTATAACGAGGATATTTCTCCGGGTCATAATCTGCATCTCGATAGGTGTTTCTCATCAAGATTGCCAAGCCCGTAGCGGTGAGAGCCTCAGAGAAGAGAGAGATTTTCTTGTTCTCTTCCATCACGTCTGGCAACATGCGGTTACTGTTTTCCAGCACCTCACTCACTGGCTGCATGATACCATTCTCTACAGAGTCATCCTGCAACTCATAGATGATGTGCGATGTTCTGTTAAGAAACACTACGGCATTGCTATCCTTGTCCAATCCATGAGTCACCTCTATATAACGACGGTTCATGTTAGGAGTGGAGATAACACCCGTGTTCATGTCAGAGGTAGCATACATGTTGCTGATGAGATGGGTGCGAGCGATCGTATCGCAGTCGGCCTCAGAGAGTTCGTTCACCGAACTTAATCCCTTCTTGCTCAAATAGCGATTGATAGCCTCATTGGTTGGCGCAAAACAGGTATAGGCACCATAAGCCGACATCTGCTTCATCATGCCCGCACGTTCCAGGATAAGAGAGAACTCGCTGAAGTCTTGGTTGCTCAACAGGTAGTCGCTTACCATCTGCCCCTTGAATGTATAAAAGTTGGACTTATCAGGCTCATCAGAGCAGCTTGACATGACGGAGGCCGTCATCCACAGCCCTATCATCAGCATCAGTCCATATTTCATCTTGTTTTTCATTTTCGTCATTTTTTATTATTTACTATCAGTAGTAGCACTTCCAGAGCCATACGAAGGATTCTGAACCAGGTTTCCATTCACCTTGAGTTCATCGTTGTTGTAAGGCCAATAGAGACCATCCATCTTCGCCAGCTTGGTTTGCACCACACCACCATTGTCTGAACCCTTCTGCTGAACCTTGTTCACCAGGAAGTTGGTCTTTCCGTCACGGCGTGCCTTGCGCACCAGGTCGAACCATCGTTTGCCTTCGAACATCAATTCACGCTGGCGTTCCTGCAGCACGAGTTCCTCCATCTGGTTCTTGCTTGAATAGCTGTCGTAAGGAATGCTCTCATAATTGCCGGCAAAGGAAGAACGCTTTTCTATGACATTCACGATTTCGTAGGCTGCCTTCAGCAACGAATCGTTCTGTGCCTTCTCCTCATCGCTCTGCGGGTCATTGCTTACCAGCTGGGTAAGAGCCTCAGCCTTCATGAGCATCACGTCTGCCGTGCGGTAGATAATCCAAGGAGCATAGCAGTTGCTCTTGTCATACCTGATACCTATTGATTTAATGTCGGCAGCACTTGCAGTTACGACAACATCCGAACTGGCAATTTTCTGGATTCCATAGACAGAGGTGCTTACCTTTTCTATATTTTGGTAATAGCGGAGGTCGTACTTGTCCTTGAACACCTTAAACTGCTGGTCTTCCACATCGCTGCCTATGAAATCGGCAGGCTTGATGATGCCGGCTTCGGTCTGGTTACCATACAAATAGGAAACGCTTCCGTTAGAGAGCATCGTCTCCGACTTGTCGTAAAGCAGCTCAAAGATATTCTCCTTGCACCCTTCAGCACTATAAATCAGTCCGTATGACCAACCATAGCTACCGCCGGTTATCAGGTTTTTATCGCAAAGCAGCGGATAACCTTCAAACAGCTTACCTGTGAGAGAGGCGCCTCCTCCCATCGAAATATTGCCACCTTTGAATTCCTTGGTCTTGCTCTCCAGCACATAGTCGGCATACTTCACGGCATTGGAATAGTCCTGCTTCCACAGATACATATCGCAGAGCATGGCATCAATGCAGTCACGGGTGATGCGGCCAAACTGATAAAGCGGTTTGTTTTCCGGATATTTTGTCACAGCATACGGACGCACACTTTCCAAATCGGCAATCAGGTTATTGAGCACCTCATCAAACGGAGTGGCAGGAAGGTCCATCTTCTGTGAATCATCCACAAAAGCCTCGGTGGTGTAAGGCACGTCTCTGAACGCACGAATCAGATAGAAGTACATCAAGTCGCGGATGGCAGAAACCTCGGCACGGGTGGCATTCAACTCACTCTCAGAATAGTTAGGGTCTTTCTGAGCCACCTCTGGCGCATAGAGCAGCACCAGGTTGCATCGGTTGATGATGTCATAGAATTCACCCCACGAGGTATAGGCATTCTTGGCATTGATATTCTCCTTGAACACGTTGAGCAAGCTCTCGTTGTTGGCGATGTTGGTTCCGCCCACCATATTGTCTGAACGAGATTCGCCCCAGATAATCATGCGGTCGATGATGGTCTGCGACTGCATGGCAGAATAACATCCCATCACGATATTCTCGACATCGCTCTTGCTGTTCCAGAACTTGTCCTGTACTATTTCATTGAGCGGCTCGATAGTCAGGAAGTCGGAACAGGAAGTAAGGCCCATCCCCAACACTCCGGCTACACCGATTGTCAATATCTTATTTTTCAGTTTCATAATCTTTCGTTTAAAAATCAACTGTTAAACCTAATGTATATGATTTAGCGCGAGGAGTCTGACCTGAATCCACAGAAGCACCATAGCTGCCATAGCCCACCTCAGGATCGGCTCCCGTATATTTGGTCAGGCAGAACAGGTTGTTGGCACTCATGTAGAAGCGCAAGCCTCGCAAGCCTATGGCTTTCTTCACCCACGTCTGGTTGAAGGCGTAAGAAAGCTGCAGATAGTTGAGACGCAGGAAGGAACCATCCTCCACAAAGCGGTCGCTTATCAGTGTATTGTAGTTGGAAGCTGTTCCATACATGGCTCTTGGGATAGAAGTAATATCGCCTTCCTTGCGCCATCTGTAGTTCACAGCCTGACTCTGGTTATTGTTGTTGACCATGGCTTCAGCATCGAGACGGTTGAGATTGAGCACCTTGTTGCCTATACGATAATTAAACTGCGCATTGAGTTTCCAGTTGCCATAGTTGAAGTTGAAACCGAATCCACCCGTCAGCTTTGGCAGGGAGCTTCCCAAATAAACGATATCGAGCTCATTGATGTTTCCATCTTCATTGATATCCTCATAGATAGCATCACCACCTCTGAACTTGTAGTTCTTGGCATTGGCATTGTTGGAGTAATTATACATCATGCGAACCGGTTTTCCCTTGTCATCATAAATAACGCTACCATCCTTTTTCCGGGCTACAGGAGCTGTCTTGCCAGAAGCCAGGAATGCTTGCTGCTCTTCGGTGGTCATTTTGGCAAAGGTATCATACTGATACTGGTAAACGCCCTTGCTACGGAAGCCATAGATGGCACCGAAAGGATTGTGAACCTGCACACGCTGCAACACCTCGCGATTGCCATAAGCAAAGGTGGAGTTGAGGGTTTCCAGGATTTGCGGATCCATTGTAAGAATCTCGTTCTTGTTGTTACCCAATGTTACATTGACATCCATCCAGAACTTCTTGCTGAACTTCATGAGCTTGTTGGTATTGAGATTCAACTCCCAACCCGTGTTGCGCATGGAACCCACGTTCTTGTAAGCCAAGGTATAGTAACCTGTGTTGGAAGGAATGCGAACATCGTTCATCAACATATCCCGGGTGGTCTCAGTGTACCAGTCGATGGTTGCCGTCAGCTTATCTTCCCAGAAGCCGAAATCCATACCTACATTATATGATTCTTTCTTCTCCCAACGCAAATCGGTGAGCTTCACGTTGATTGGCCTCATGGTAGAAGCATCCAGATAGCGGTCGCTTGTAGCATATTTGCTGGCATAGAGATAGTCGGCATTAGGCTGGTTGCCCACCACGCCCCAGCTAGGACGGATACTCAACATGGAAAGCCATTTAGCCGTTGGCTTCATCCAAGGCTCATCCACCACATTCCATCGCAATGACACAGCTGGGAAATAGCCCCAGCGACGGTCGGGACCAAACTTGGTCGTTCCATCTGCACGTACCGAAAAGTCGAACATATAGCGTCCCTTGTAGGCATAGTGGGTAGAGAACGTATAGAACATCGAACGCCACTGGCTGAAGCTGGAACTCAAGCCCGAGATAATACCACCCGCATCCGGACTGGTGATTCCTCCTGCAGGAAGACCACTTCCATCCGTGCCCTGACCATTAGAACTACCTGATGTCAACTCGAAACGAGCCAAAGCCATCAGGGAGTGGTCTTTGTTCTTGAACGCCGGAATGAATGTGAGTGTCTGCTTGGTATTGAACGCCACACTCTTGTTGCTGCTAGAGTTGGAGAGGTTTACACCATTTGCCCATGGAATGGTGACCAGTTCGTTAGGATAGAACTTATCTACATACTCATTGAAGATGTTCATATACACACGACCCTGCCAGTTCAACTGGGTGTGATCTTCGTCCATGCCCAGCAGGTGATAATTCAACTCAAACTCTGGGGTGATGTCGTAAGTCCGGTCGTCAAACTTGGCAAGATTGGCACTCGCCACCGGATTGACATACAGTTTCTGGTCATCATTGAAGACACTGGAAGCCGACTGCAACATGGTGTAGTAGCGATTGGTGTCTGCACCTGTCACGGCATCTTGCTCGTAAATGCCCATATTAGGCATCTTCTTGTAAGCCAGCGACAAGAGATCGTCGTAATTCTTCTTGTTCTTGGTGTAAGTCAAGGCGAAGTTGGTGGAAATCTTGATGCGGTCGCTCACATAGTAGTCTAATGCCACACGGGTAGCGAAACGGTCCAACTGCTGCTTGATGACAGAACCCGTCTCATGGTCGAAACCTCCGGCAATACGGAAGGTAGCCTTCTCACCACCACCGGTTACAGACAAGTAGTGGTTCTGGCGCAAACCAAACTGGGTGACGGCATCAATCCAATCAGTATTGTTGTTATACTGTTCGTATTCCGAATAAGTAGGGTCATAGTTCAACTCAGGAATATTAGACACCTTGTCACTCTGCTCCGGATTGAAGTAACTTTCCTTCAGCAGCATGGTGTAGTCATCGCCATTCAGCAGCTTGTAGCCCTTAGGCTGATGAGTACCCGTGAGACGGAGCGAGTAAGTGAGCTGCGGTTTTCCACGAGAACCACGCTTGGTGGTAATCTCGATGACACCGTTGGCACCCTGCGAACCATAGATGGCAGTGGCAGCAGCATCCTTCAGCACGGTGATGCTGGCAATATCTTCAGGGTTGATATTAAGCAACTGCGAGAACTGCTCATCGTTGGCATTCTTCACATCAAAGTTGCTCATATCCACATTCCAGGTGTTGCCGTTCACCACAATCAGCGGATTGCTGCTGGTCAGTGAACTTACAGAAGATGAACCGCGCAAGCGCATACTGGTTCCTGCTCCCAGGTTACCTGAAACAGAAACGATGTCCAAGCCCGAAATACGTCCCTGCAGCGCCTCATCCACCGTGTTCAGTCCGAGTCCCTCGAACTGCTTGGCAGAGATGGTCTGTGTAGCGTACGACAACTCTCGTTCCGGAATGGCCAGACCACCGGCGTTCAAACGGCGCTTGGCAGTAACAGTCACAGCTTCAATCTGCGTATCAGAAGTCAACATGATGTTGTATTCCGACTTGTTAATAGCCATGGAGATGGTCTTATATCCCACGTAGCTAAAACGGATTTTATTCTTCGGGTTGCGCACTTTCATTGAGAAGTTACCATTGACATCCGTAACCGTTGATTCAATGATACGTCCACTTCCGTCAATCTCGCAGACAGAAGCACCGATGATGGCACCAATCTCATCGTTCACAACACCATGCACAGCCGTAAGGTCCTGCGCCGACACTCCCAAGGCAGAGGCACAAAGCAGTGTCAATATCGTAGATTTATATTTTGTGTTCATAAATTATCTTCTCCTTGCTTTACTTTTAGAAGTTGACAGTCCGATGAGTTCTCTCCAACTGTTGAGCTGCTCTTTCTGGTTATAGATCAAAGCTCCGTTAATCTGGTGTACCACTACATCAGAAGCGTTGTAGATAACATCATTTTCCTTATCTTTGTTCTTGATCCAATACTCACGGCCCTGGATGTTGTAAAGACCAGGTGTCTTGACCACTGAGCAATGAGTTCCCATCTGGTCGGTTACCTCAAGCTTGTCCTTATCCGAAGTAACCATGATACTATAGAAACGCTTGTTGGCCGGATTATTAGTAAAAGTCTCGAACTTCACATTTGCATTGTCTGCACCACCGATGATAACAGAATTATCCTGGATGTGATATTTCAGGAAATTGATGATGCGAGCTGCCAGAGCGGTTTTTGCTTCCTTAAACTTATTGTTGTTACCTCCGAAATCATCTACGGTAAGATTCTCTACATCAGTCCAATATGGCAAATATCCCTCTGCATGCAGTTTCTCTATCGCCTCGTTGGTTGGCACATAAACAGTGTAATTGTAGGCATCGAAGAGCGAGATGTTCATGTCTGCGCAAGTGTTGGAACCACTCTTGGCTATCATAAGGGCATCTTTTGAGGAAACAGAACCAGAACCTGCAATCAGATCGTAGAACTTAGAGAACTCCGGATGCGCCTTCAAGATGGAATAAACAGACTTCTGGCTGGTCATCGGCATGGCTTCGTTCATGATATAAGACTTACCATTGCCGTCCTTGCTCTTGTCGGTGATGCTCTGAATCGTCACGGAGCCACCCTGCTCTACCTGCAAGCCTCCTGCTACAGTCATCGTTCCCACATTGCCAGGGTTCGTTATCTTGAGATAGCCACCACTCTTGGTCTTGTAATAGGCCTTTCCATCCTCTACATCGCCAACAACTATCAGGTTGTTAATCAAATCAACCAGTCGGTTCTCTACCTGTACATCGGTAGCATCGGTCAGTTGCTCACCTATGGTATGGTTGGCCAAGTCATACTTGAATCTATACGCCTTCACTCTCTTTGAGTCATTGTCAAAGTAGAACTGATAGAGCACCTGCGTGGTGTTGCCGTATGAACATGGATCCACATACTCCAGCATCGCCGTATTGGTTGGGATGAAGAAACTGTAATAAGAATCCATGGAGTTGAGATATGGCTCGAACGAATTGTTTGGAATGCTGGAAATGCCCCAATAGATAACGTTCATCGTCTTCTCGTTCACCAGGGCTGGGAAGGAAACGGATGAATAATCGGCGGGAGGAAATACCTTGTTGGTAAGATAAACCACACCGTTGCAACCCATGAAGCAGCTATCCACATCGGCAGGAGTCACGCCAATCGATGTCTTGGTGGTGTTATCTACGATGTTGCCGAACTTGGAAGGCACCGTCTCGGAGAAGGAATTGATCATGCCGATGTTCAGGAGCTTCACGAGCACCTTGGCTGGCACCTCATCCCAGGAGCCATACATTTCCTGCAGCACCTTGCCGCCGGCATTCCACCACTCGTTGAGGGCCTGATCGGATGGTACGAGCATCGCTCCGCAGTCATAATGCAGGTCTTTATCAGAAGAACCCGAAGGGAAATACTGGTTCCAGCCCGGGTCGAAGAGCAGCTTGGCTTCTACGGTTCTGTCTGAAGGGTCGGTATTTACTTCGCCCTGCTTCGGCGAACCGTAACTGCCAGTATTGCCGGATGAAGCAAAATACTTCAGAGTGAACACGGAGTCAGTGTTGTTATACAGTCGGTTGTATTCCTTGGTAGCAGCGTCATCATAATAAGGTGCCGAGAAGCGGTTCATCATGCGGGCAAAAATGCTCATATTAGCATGACGGTTGATAATCTGCGCCATATTGTCCGACTGCACCATCACGCCATCTACCTTATGCAGATATCCATTCTTACAGGTAATGTCGCTCTCTACAACCTTCTTACCGTTGACCCAGGAGTCGGAAACGGAATTTGAGGCTCCGTTGGTCAGGATACTGAGGTCGTTGGATGTAATTTTATTATACTGCATGTAGGCAGGCAGGAAATGAATCATCGGCTTGCCGGTGTTGTCGCGCAACAACACAATGCCCTTGGCATTGCCTCTGTGTTTGTCCCAATATTCGGTGGCAGGCATGTCGGCAGGCATGATTCGGGATACGGAGTCGAGCACCGAAACGGCTGTTTCACGACGCATACATAAACCTTCCTGCGGTGGATTGCCCTGCAGGTTACTCAGCAGTTCGATGAGATAAGCGTTGTTGATCATCGCACTGTTGAGCAGGATTTTCTTCTGACCGGTAGAAAGATCCTCATAACGACGCACGCCCCAGTCGTTCGACTTGAAGAATTCATCGAAAGCAGCATCATCCGCCACAAAGAGGGTCTTGCTACCCGTTCTGTTCAACACTGCCGTCTGACCCAAATCATCAATCAGACGAATCGTATAGCCATAATTGCCATAGTTCTGGAGCTGCTCATAAATAGAGTTACCCAACCATGACGGCTGACCTTCCAACACATCCTGCGTACAAGACTGTGTCAATCCTGAGCCAGCCAGCAAGACCAAGGCGATGAACGCCTTGGCACTTGTTTTCCGGATTCTAGGTTTCTTGTTTATCATAAACAGTTATTTTTTATTGTTGTTTTTCTTATTTCACGATAAAATTCAGCTTTTTATTTCACTATAATCTTCACCGCCGAACTTTCACGTCCGTTATACGCCTTCAAGAAATAGAGACCTGCTGAAAGATTACCTGGAATGTGATAATCACCATCGCGCATGAAGCTCTGTGAATAAACAGCCGCACCATTGGCAGAATACATCACCACAGGAATCTGGTATCTGCCAGCAGCCTTCACGCTGATAGGCAAACTCTCTCCCGCACGAACTATCGTCTTGTTTACCACCAGAGCAAACTTGGCAGCCTCATCGTTCTGAAGATTTTCAATGCCCGTAGTCGGTTTCTTGAAAGTTGGGTCAGAGAGTCTTAACGTGTACATATACCACTTCATCTGGGCCTTGGCTGGCTGATACACATGCTCGCCCATCTTCAATCGGTAGTCGAAATGGCGCTTGCGGGTTTCATCGTTCTCATAAATATAATCGGTGTTTGAGATGACGGCAATCACTACGCCATTGGCAGGCTCTTCATGCAGGGTCATGGCTACGTCGCCCTCTCCCTCCACAGGCTGCGAGTAATATATCTTGCCTCGCTTGGTGCGGTAGCACAACTGGCAGACCATGTTGGAGCCAAGTGGCTTGAAATGGATGCTCACCGTGTTGCCCTTGGTGCCATCTACGTGCAATGGCACCTGGTTGGCACCGCTCCATCCTGGCGTGGTTCTGTATTCCGGATAATACCATCCTGCACTATCAGTCTCGTTACACTTATACATGTTGGCGTATGGAGTAGCTTGCCAAGTCTTCACGCTTTGTGAATAAGGCGACCATTCCTGCTTGATGTCAACTAGCCAGTTGTCGTTGAGCAGTTTTCTGCAGGCTGTTGACCACACACCCACATCAATCATCGCCTGTCGGGCACGATACTCGGTGATGAGGTGGCGCATCTGTCGGTCGCCCAGGGTTCCAGCCATTCCTTCGAGCACTCGGGTCTTGCAGTTTCGCCAAATCCATGGAATACTTCCCTTGCCCAGGATTTCGCTTACAAAGTGAGGGAACAGTTCTCCATATTGCACGCCACCCAGAAGATTGCGCCAGGTGCAAATCTGCCCATTGTCACCATACATATTTACACCTTCTGCACTCGGTCCGCCGAAGGAATCATCCAGCAACCAGCCCGAATAGCATTCTATCGGCATGAAAGGAGCAATCATGTTGCCCGCACTCAGATAGCCCATGCTCTCTGGAGTCTTTCCGCTCTTCTTTACCTCAGCCTCAGCTTGCAGCCAGGTGTTGCCAGCCTCCTGATACCAGGCAGACTGCTTGCAGCCTTCCAGGTCGGCGAAGATGGCATGAATGCCCTCATGTACGCATGCATTCTGCTGGAAGGTCTGGTCGGTCACGGTCTTACTGTGGTAAGAGTCGTAGGTGAAAGAAGGGTCGAAGCAGGCGATAGGATAATAACTGATGTTGACCATAGGCCAGCTGGCATTATTATAATAGGTGGCACTTTGCCACCCTCCCATTTCCGTAGAGTCGGCTGAGTCGCTATACAAGCCACTTCCATATACATATACCGTACTGTAATAACCATTGCGTGCTCGCTTGTCTGGCGGCCAGCCCATCACATCGCGGAAGTAGGCGAAGTCTTCGTTCATCTTCTTGAGGATGTTCTTCTTGGCTTCTTCGGTCACATACTTGCTGGTTTTAGGTCCCCAGGCTATCGCCCACCATCCATCAGCCATGTAGCCCTGCTGATTATTGTTCTCTGGCAAGAACTTGGTTGGCGGCTGCAAGGAAGGATATTCACTCCGATAGTCGTAATCCAGGGTTGGGGAATAAGAAGGCCACTTGTAGGGCACCGAAGGGTCATAGACAATCTCACCATAAACATTCACCTCTCGAATGCCACATGCCTTGTCACTCTTCATATAGATTCTGATTCTATCAGAAGACACATCAGTAACAGTATTGGAAAGTCCGCGCTTGGATATATTATCAATAGGTGTACTCTTTACCCATTCGTTTCCATCCCAATAAGCCACATAGGCATCGGTAGGCAGGGCGATGTCGCCAGAAGCGGTGGTCCAGAAAACCTGGATGCTGCTCACCTTTGCCTTAAACTCCCATTGGAGTTCTACATATTCATATTGACCATAAAACGCCGAACCATGCTGAGAAGACCAGTATGGGGCGTTGACATTGGCATTGCCATCGTTGATTAAATCAACAGGTCTGCCAACCGACTGAACAGATGCAGACATGCGCCAAACCTTATCGGTGATTTCCGAGTTTGCTGCAGTTGCGCTAAACGAACAAAGAGCCAGCGAAATTCCTAAGAATGCTCGGTTCATGTTGCGGAAAAGATAGTCTTGTTTCATCTCTTTTAAGTTTAGTTTAATTGTCGGTGCAAAAGTATATAAAAATAAAAAGACAAGCAAATTTAAAACTAATAAATATGTCCATTCACTAAAACATTCCTCCGAAGCAAAACGAGCACTAAAAGAATCGTCCGATTCAACAATAAATTCGTCCAACTACCACATTTTCAGACGATTTTTATAGCACCATTTCAATATTTGTGTTACATTTGCAGCGTAATCAAAAACGGGCAATGCGAAGCACTTCATATTATAAGAGTGGTGCTCCATATCCAAAATAACTAACATAACTAACAAAAAATAAGATTTATGAAAACAAGTACTCAAAACGTCAGACATCTTATGCTGACAGCCGTAGCAAGCCTTCTCGGCCTATCGGCAAACGCACAGTACAGTCAAACTGTGACCCAGTATCCTAACAGCTCTTACGAAGCCGTTCCTGCCACCTTTAAGCTGACAGAAGTAGCCCAGACGCTGAACACCGATACTGCAACTTTGGTAAACGCCCTGAAGACCTGGCTCGAGACCAACACAGCCGAAGGCGTTACCCCAAGCGGCGACGCCATGTTCCAGGCATACGTAGATGATGCCCTGGTTCCAACAGACGCTTCCGGCTACAACGGCAACTTCAACGGCATGTGGTTCGGTAAAGATGGTACTCTGCAGCCTTACGGCGAGCAGGCTGCCTACCACGCTGAATCTGCCTGGGATGCTAACGAGGATGCTTTCACCATCTCCCTCCTTCAGTATCCAAACGCATTCATTGGCGGTGAAACCAACACCAAGAAGTTTGCGCTGACCTACGGAGGCAAGACGGCTACATTCGATGTCACCTATAATATCAACACACCAGCAGAAGTTCCTACTCCTGTCACAGTGCTCCGCTCTGAATTGGCTGATAAGATGACCAAGACAGGCGAGGCTACCATAAAGACCACCCGTACCGATGTGCAGGGTTACGAAGCTACAGCCTTGAAGGTAGATGCTAAAGAAATTGCAGAGAAGTTGGGCATCGATCTCGATAAGTTCAAGACCATGAGTCTAGAAAAGATGATCTACACCATCGGATATGACAATACCAACAGCGGAATCGCCAACGATACACTGACCAACAAGTCAACAGCTTCAGCTCCTGGCTTCTGGTATCGCACTACAATATACGGTCAGGGCGAGGAGCATCAGGGCGAGGAATCTCCTATCCTGGGTGCAACCAACTATGGCGGAGAAGACAAGCTCTTTATCGAAGGCTTCAAGTTTGATGGCGACTCTATCACCTGCAACCTGGGGCAGTATCCAGGCAATCTGAAGGCCAACGACAATCTGGTGGCTTCTATCTACCTCATGTATGGTGACAAGTACTATCAGATTAACTATAATGTAACCTGCGAGGCTGCAGCCGCAGCAAGCATCGAAGAGATGGAGAATACCGGTAATATCGATGTTGAACTCGAGTTCAACCAGTTTACAGGCGACTACGGAGTAGTTTATAAGGAAATCGACCTCGAGGCCATCAAGGCTGCTCTGGGTATTACTGACAATTCAGCTATCCAGTTTAAGGTAGCCAAGGACGATGAGACCTTCTATCCTGGCAACACCGATGCTGGTGCTTATGGTTACTGGATGGATGGCGAAAGCCACAAAACCAGCTGGAAGGATGGCGAGGCAAGTCCATTGTTCGTAACATTGGAAAAGGCAGGCGAGCCTGGCAAGATTGGCGTAGGTCTCTTCGCCGGTTTACACCAGAAGGCAGGCACCAGCTATACTGCCAAGGTATATTATGTAGCCGGCAACAAATACTTCACCATCACCCTGAAGTGTAATGTGGTTGACAAGCAGCAGGCTGCCCACACCTCTTGGAAGGTGGTAGCCAACAAGAAGGTGGCTAAGCAGGTAATTGCCAGTGCAGATGCTTACATTTCAGACAACAACCAGACTACATTCAGCCTTACCAAGGAAGAGTGCCAGCAGCTGATTGGCACAGATTCTCCTACCCTGTATTGCGACCTGGCAGACTCACTGCAGGTTGACGGCAAGCTCTATGCTCCATATTCAGTATATGCTTGCGATCCTAAGCCAGGTGTATGGCTCGGCAAGAACGGTCAGGGTCACCTTTGGAGCGGAAATACAGAGGCTCCTGTAGGTATCTGCTGGTTGCAGAGTGCCGCCAACGGTTTATCAGCAGGCGACTTCGCCGTATTCCAGGTTCCTAATATCAACAAGGCTGGCGATGTTTACAAGGCTAAGCTGTATCTTGTAAACGATGATACCTACGATATGATTCAGATTGACTTCAACATCTCGTTCGTAAGCGCCATCGAATCAGCTGAGACAGTAGGTACAGAGAACATGACCGTATCTTCATCTAAGGACGAAGACATGCACTTCAAGCTCGACTTGAGTAAGGCTGCAGAGGCTCTCGGCGTACCAGCAGAAGACCTTCTCAACGATGATAAGGGTTACTTCAAGGTAATGACCGCATCTGGTACATTCACCAGTGTCAATGTTACTCCTAGCAGCGGTTACACCTTCGATAAGGACGGAACCTACAATGCCGGCGGTGACGGTGCCTTCGGTATCGCTTACAATCCAGACAATGAGGAGTGGGATGTTTACAACGTTACAGCTTCTACCAGCATTGAAGAGGATGCATGGAAGATTATTACCACATTCTGTTTCGAGGTAGATGGCAAGCAGTATATCTACAATGTCACCGTGGTTGACAACGAATCATACACAACAGGCATTAAGGACATCAAGGTTGAGAGCGTGAAGAATGGCAAGATCTACAATCTCCAGGGTATGGAAATTGCTCACCCAGCCAAGGGTCAGATGTACATCAAGAACGGAAAGAAGGTTATTTTCTAATAAGAAGATTATTTTCTAAATAATATCAAAATATCAAAGAGGGTGTGTCATAAATCCATGACGCACCTTCTTTTCTGTTTTCAAGAACGTAAATCCGCTAGTCTTTACGACCTCCAGGGTATAGAAAAGACATAGAAAGACATAAAAGACATAAAAAAAAGCAAGCGGTAATACTAATCACTAGTACTACCGCTCTATCTTTGGATTAACATTTTGTTTTCGTTTACTAAGCTTCTAATTGCTTAGCTTTTAAACTAACAAACCATTCTAATAAACCTATTTATGATCAACTATTCAATTTATTGCTTTATTTTTCTTTACTTTATTTTCCGGGAATCCAGAAATTATTGTCCCAGCGCCTTTTTCAGCTTCTCCACGGCTGCACGAATCATATCGTGCGTGCCGCTTCCGTCGGTCACGTATTTCTGAACCATTCTGCCATAGTTTACGGCATCTTTCAAATCTTTGTTGCTCTTTTCGTCCGGCCAGCCAGCCCTGCGGAGCAAGCCCGAAAGTTCACGAAGATCCTCCAACTCGGCAAGATTGCCAGGGCGCATCGTGTTGATGGCACGGTTCAGGATGGCAGCAGTGCCCTCCAGTTCATCCTGGGTTACCTGCTTCTTGCCCTTCGCCACCAGCTTCTGTGCCTCAGCCTCAGCCTTCAGCATCCGCTCGTAACCGAATGGAGCCCATGGCGCATACTCAGGAACCTTCTGCGAAAGAGCATTCCATTGCTCCTGAGCTTTCCTTTGTTCCTGAGCTTTCCATTGCTCCTGAGCAGTCTTGCGCTCGGCAGCAAGATTCAAGAGAGAATTCAGCTCCGTGAAATCCAACTTCGCCTTCTTGCTCTTCCTGCTCTTGGCATCCGTCAGATTAATGCGGTAGTAATGCGTACTGTTGGCATTGCGATAGTAATCCGGCTGGAACTCCTTGCCATCCATCTTCAGGGTAAGAAGATTGGCTCCGGCTCCCGTGGTTACTCCGTTTGATTCGCCCACCGTAATCTTGCTCAGTTTCGAGTCGATGTTCAGCGTAGCCTGGCTCCAGGTCTGTGCACCCGTACCCGCCATGACCAGCGGTCCATACATCAGGGTTCCTACCCACGATGTCTTCAGCGGAGTGCCGTCCAGACTCGCCACATCGCTCGAAAGCTTGTCGGCTCCATATTCAATATGCTTGCTGAAAGGCATTTCTATTTCAATCACGTCGCCCACCTGCCAGTGCTTCTTCGCGAGCTCCACATAGCTACTAGGCTGATATTCCTTCGCCACCTCCTTGCCGTTCACCTTCACCGAGAAACCTCTTGTTGCCCAGTATGGCACACGGAGCTTCAGCGTGAAATTGCCCTCGCCCTGGGTAATCCTGATAGAAGAATGCTGAGCCGGCCACAGACAGTCCTGCTTGATGGTCACGCCCTTCGCCTTCCAGCGCAGGGTAGTTGGCATATAGAGTCCCACCCAGAGGGTGTTGTCGTTGGCGAAATAAGCCGACTGCTGGTATTTGGTGTGATTCTCCGAACCCGTTCCGCCGCAGCAGGTGCTCTGAGGAGTCTCGTTGCCGAAGGGCTTGGTAGCATTCAAGCCCACCGCATACTGATAGCAGGTTTGATACTTCTCCGGATTCAGCGAACCGATAATCTGATTATACAGCGTGCGCTCGATGTAGTCGAGATACTGCGCATTGTCAGGCTGATAGCAGTTCAGATCCTTGGTCAGCTTGATGAGATTGTAGGCGCAGCAGGTTTCGTTGATGTCAGGATAAGCCTGCGATTCGCCCTCCTGCAAGCCGTTGGTTGCCATGCTCAGAATCTGCGTATAGGGCTGGCGGAACATCTCGCCGTTGCCTACGCCACCCATCGCATACATGTATCTGCCCTGCACCAGACTCCAGAAGTTCTGAGCCAGATTGTAATAATAGGACTTCTGATTGCTCTTGTAACTGCGCAAGGCTCCGATAATCATCGGGATGTGCTGGTTAGCATGACGGGTGCGGATGTCGTCGATGTTCCTGCTCAGCGGGTCGAAGAACTTAGGCGCATCAAAGCAGTTGGCAGCCTCGAGGAGCTTCGCCTTCTCATCCGGATTGGAAACCATCTCGGAAAGTCGGGAGAGCGATTCGCTCATTCCTCCCACCTCTCCGGCTATGTACATGTCCCACATCTCGTATCGGTTGCCCGGTTTGGCTCTGCGCTCATCCTGGTTGCCCTCCTGCTTCACGTAAGTGCGATAATGCATTCGGTTCCACACCCAGAGCCCCATGTCCTTGGCTATGAGAAGCGCCTTGTCGCAGATTTCCTTATCATCAAAATAGGTGGCTATGTCGATGAGTCCTGCCAGCTGCTTGTGCACGCTGTAGTAAGGCGCCCACACCCAGTCGCTGTTGTTGTAGGCACGATACATTTCTATCAGGGCGCAATGCTGAGCCGGAATGGCGTTGATGTAGCCGTAGCCATACTGCTCAGGATGCTTCTTGTATTCATCAAAGGCAGCCCAGGTGCCCTTCATCTCTCTGAGTTCAGCCTCGGGAGCGAAATCTCTCGCCTCCCAGTAGCGGTTCAGATCCTTGTTGAACACGAAGGTCTTCTCCTGGCACTCGCGCAGTTCGTTCACCATGCGGGTGATGTTTTTGCGGAGGATGGCCTTCTGCTCGGGCTTGGTTGCCACGGCGTATGCCTGTGCGATGGCCGACATGTAGTGGCCCGAACCGTGCCCCTTGAGTTTGGTATCAGGCGAATCCCAGCCGTCGCTCCGGGTGTAGCCCTCGGTGCTCAATGCGTAGGAATCCCGATAGTTGTAGAGTTGCTGGCTCACGTCCCAGGAGCAGATTTCACGGATAGCCTCATCGCGATTGTGGGTGAGTCGGTTGTCGCCGTCGATAGTTACATCGGCAAGCGAGAAGGTGTGCGCCACCTCGTTCTGAGGAATCTGATACCCCTCCTCCACTACCTTTATCTGAGCCTTGATGGGATAGCCGTTGTCGGTGGATTCATCGCCGATGATGAATCCACCTATCTCATACTGGCTACCTGCGGGATGCTTCTTCGCATCCGCCTCAGCCTGTTCGTCGGCAAGCGGAGCGTTTGTCCAGCGCACCTGCCGATACTCAGAGTAACCATCCGAATAGGTTACCCACACCAGATTTGGGAGTCGTGGAACAGTGCCCTGCGGGCAATCCACAGCTACCGCAGCCACCTTAGAGATGGTGCGATAGACAGTGGACGCCGACATGGCAGCCGGCATGGTTGCAGCCCCTGTTATTCCTACTATTAATATTTGTCTTAAATTCATATTTACTATTTTATGATATGTTTAATTTCGTCTTTACTGTATGTTTGATTTCACCGACAAAATTACACCTTTTTTATTTAGTAGCCTAAAAGTATCGTCCAAAAAAACAAAGAAATCATATCGTTATCGTCTATTTAGACTATTTTTTCATATTTTCGAACAATTCTTTTGTAAAATGCGGGCAATTATACCTAAATTTGCCACACAAACAAAAACGATAGTAGTTATGGCTAACAAAGACATCATGGCATTAAGCCCAAAAATCCTGGCTTTCGCCACCTTATTATATATGGCGACACCAGCAGCCGCACAGAGTTATCAGGTGAAATCACCCGATGGAAAAATCACGGCAGAACTGAACACAGACAAGAATCTCTCGATTCTGTTCAATCTGAACGGAACACAACTCCTGAAGAAATCGGAGATAGGATTGAAACTGCAGGATGGAAAGGAAATCGGAAAGAATCCCAAGGTGAAGAGCCACAAGCTCACCCGCCACAAGGAAACCATCAGTGCTCCCTTCTATCGCCAGCCATCGTTCAGCACCCAATATCAGGAACTGAACGTGATGCTGAAAAACGGATTCGGCATCATCCTCAGAGCCTACGACGAGGGTGTTGCCTACCGCTTCTACACCCAGCGAAAAGGCAAGACCATCATCCTGAATGAAACCGCCGCCTACCAGTTCGGTAAGGACAAGAAGGCCTGGCTGTCCTACACCACGACTCCCGAAAAGCCCTTTGCCATGGCTTTCCAGAACATCTACCACGAGACGCTGCTCGACACCGCCCGACAGGAACTGGCTTTCCTGCCAGCCACCATCGACTGCCGTCAGGCTAAGGTAACCCTCATGGAGAGCGACCTGCAGAGCTATCCGGGCATGTGGGTACAGGCCAACAGCACCCACCAGGACCAGCAGAACGGAACCCTGAGAGCCGTCTTCGCCCCTTATCCCAAGGAGATGGCTTACTATCCTTGGCGACACATGAGCCATGTGAAGAACACCCAGGAATACATCGCCACCTCCAACGGCAAGCGTAGCTACCCATGGCGCATCTTCGCCATCACAGAGCACGACACCCAGATGCCTACCAACAACCTGGTATATGCACTGGCTGCACCCAACAAGATAGGCGACACATCGTGGGTCAAACCGGGCAAGGTGGCTTGGGACTGGTGGAACGACTGGAATCTGAAAGGAGTGGATTTCAAGGCGGGCATCAACTACGAAACCTACAGATACTATATAGATTTCGCCCATAACTACGGATTGGAATACATCGTGCTCGACGAGGGATGGTACAATTCAAGAGAAGGAAGCATCCTGAAACCGATAGACGAAATACAGTTGCCTAAACTCATCGAATACGCCCGCCAAAAAGGCGTAGGCATCGTACTCTGGGCAGTGTTCAACGTGATGGACGAAAACCTGGAAACCATCTGCAAGACCTATGCCGACATGGGCATCAAAGGATTTAAAGTGGATTTCATGGACCGCGACGACCAGACTGCCGTGGAAATGATAGAGCGCCTGGCTAACTGCACCGCCAAGCATCATCTGCTGCTAGACCTGCACGGCCTCTACAAGCCAGTGGGTCTGAACCGTACCTACCCCAATATTCTGAACTACGAGAGTGTTTTCGGTATGGAAGAGTGCCGATGGACGGAGCTGAAGAACAATATGCCGCTCTACGACGTCACCTTCCCGTATATCCGAATGATGGCAGGACAGGTGGATTTCACCCCAGGAGCCATGAGAAACGGTACACGAGAAAACTGGAAAGCCATCTACACTAAACCGATTTCGATGGGAACCCGCTGCCATCAGGCTGCCTGCTACCTCGTACAGGACAGTCCGTTCACCATGCTCGCCGACAGTCCAACCAACTATGAGGCCGACGAGCCATACACCCGATACATCGCACAGCTGCCAGTGGTCTTCGACCAGACCATCGTACCGCAAGGCGAAATGGGCAAGTACATCGTCACAGCCCGTCAAAAGGGCAACGACTGGTACCTGGGCGGACAGACCAACTGGGATGAGCGCACGCTGACCCTGAGCTTTGATTTCCTGCCAGATGGCGATTACGATGCCGTGGTGCTGAAAGACGGCATCAATGCCAACCACGATGCAGAGGATTACAAGATAGAAAAAACGGTAATCAACCGGAAATCCAAGTTAGATATCCATCTAGCCTCAGGTGGCGGTTTCGTCATCAAGCTCTTCAGAAAGTAAAAAACTTTCATCATCAAGCTCATCAGAAAATAAAAACTTAATTCATCAGATATGAACAAGAATATAATTGTAACGCTATTCGTAACGGCAGCAGCGGCAGCACCTCAGATGGGGGTTGCCCAGACTGCTGCCTATAATACCCCAGGTGCCGGCAACCCTATCCTGCCAGGCTACTTTGCCGACCCTACCATCAAGAAATTCGGTGACACCTATTATATATATGCAACCACCGACGGAAGCGGTGCTGGATTCGGACCCGCACAGCTCTGGTGCAGCAAAGACTTCAAGAACTGGACCCTGATGCCGATGAACTGGCCCGATAGTCACTGGATCTGGGCACCCGATGTAATGAAGAACGAAGCCGATGGCAAATACTACTACCTCTACTGCCAGCCTTGCAAGCTGCATCTGGGCGTGGGCGACACACCACGAGGTCCCTGGAAAAACGTGCTGGGCGAAAGCGAGGCAGTGCTCGTACCAGATAGATTCGTCAAGAACGCCATCACCCTCGATGGTCAGACCTTCCGAGATGACGACGGCTCAGTATATATGTATTGGGGCACCTGGGGCATTTATCCAGGCTTCGGCTGCGGAGCAGGCAAACTGAATCCTGATATGAAATCGTTCAGCGAAACCAAACTCATCGAGAACACCGAAGTGAAACACTTCTTCGAGGCTCCTTTCGTCTTCAAGCGCAACGGCATCTACTATTTCCTCTACTCCTGCGAACACTGCGAGGATGCCAGCTACCGCGTGGATTACGCCACAGCCCAGCATCCGATGGGTCCCTACACCTACCACGGCACCATCCTCAAGACCAATGCCGACGGCACCGTGCACGGACCTGGTCACAACAGTGTACTGAAGGAAGGCGACAACTACTACATCGTTTATCATCGCCACGACAACCCGCATTCCAACCGTGGCTTCCACCGACAGGTGGCAATAGACAAGTTGGAATTCAACGCCGACGGAACCATCAAGGAAGTAATTCCAACCCACGAAGGCATCAACCTCAAGCCAGAAATGAAGGTTACCAAGAACCTCGCCTTCGGAGCCAAGGTAAGCGCCTCTTCGTATTACGACAACGATTTCCGTCCTGAATATGCGGTGGATGACAACAACGGCACACTCTGGCGCCCCCGTACCACCGGACTAGCCTGGATTCAGCTCGACCTGGGCAAGAAACAGAGCATCAAGAGCATCTGGACCCAATTCGAATACGGAACCCAGTTCTATCAGTACATTATCGAAACATCCAATGATGGCAAGCACTGGCAAACCTTCTCCGATAAGCGACAGAACCGCCTGGCAGGTTCGCCGATGGTGGATTTCGGAAACGCCAAGGCACAATACATCCGCCTCACCTATACCGGCGGACAGAAGAACGGTTTCGGCGGAGCCATCTGGAACATCAAGGTGTATGGCAGCGTAGAAGATTCATCCCCACAGCAGTGGCTGGGTCTCACCGCAGCCGATTTCGACGGCACTGCCTGGAATAACAACGAGGGTATGCTCGGTGGCAAACTGCTGCTCACCCAGGGCACGGCGCTCAGAGAACAGGTTGCCGGCTCGAAAGACGCCATCACCCCGAAAGACGCCATCACCCTGCAGCCAGGCGCCATGCTCGTGATGAACCATCCGCAGTTGGGCAAGAGCCGCAAGCACACGCTCACCGCACAGGCTTTCGACAACGGAAAATGGCATCAGATAGACGAAACCGACAGCCGTCTGAAACTTTCGGAAGGAAAACTGGAGATTGTGGCAGGCGAAAAACAATTTACCCTCACCAATCTACGTTATTACAACTGGCAGCAGGAAGTAGCAGAAAAGGCTTTCGATGCGCAGAGCAACATTGTGCGAGAGGAAGTGGCCGACAAGAACAGCCGCGGACTGGTGGTAGATATCAATGCCGATTACTACAATGTGGCAGACACCGTGCCTTTCATCAAGAACGGCCACTGGCTCGACGTGCACCTGAAGGGCGAGTTCGAGACCCAGGGAATGCCTGCCGTGATTCAGGAGATAAAAGGCAAGAAAGCCTTCGAATTCACGGGCGAGCAGAGTTACAGAAGCAACTTCATGTTGCCTGCAACCCTCCGCGACAACGCTCCTTACACCATCGAGGCATGGGTTCTGAACCCGGAGATTGCCGAGAACGAGTGCGTAGCCGATTTCACCTCTTCGCACAACGAACTGGAGAAACTGATGCTAGTGAACGGCACCGAACCTCGCTGCGGCGTAATAAACCATTACGGATGGTATGAGGACGCCGGTTACAAGGAGATGAAGAGTCTGCAGGACAAATGGCAGCACATATATATCTGCTTCGACGGCAGAATAGAAAGCGTTTATATCAACGACAAGCTCATCAGCCAGAAGGATATCCAGCTGCTTGTGAAGCCATCCCGCTACATCACGCTGGGCAAGAATGCCGAGGAAAACTGGCCATTCTCAGGCTATCTGCACTCGCTAAAGCTTTGGGATGAATACATCCCTTACAATAGATAAAATAAACAAAACAGATAAAATAAGCAAACAAACAAAATAATTAACAATACATGAAAAAGATTTTAATTACATCTGCCCTGGCAGCATTGGCACTGATGCCAGCCTCGGCACAAAAGGCGAAACAAGGCTCGGTGGGGTATCCTATCACCCCCGTGCCCTTTACATCGGTAAAAGTATGGAACAATACTTTCTGGGGGCAGCGCATCGAAACCTCCCGTAAAGTGACCATCCCATTGGCTTTCAGCAAATGCGAATCGGAGGGAAGATACAAGAACTTTGAGCGTGCAGCGCATCCAAGCGACAAATACGATGTAGGTAAACTGATGCCATTGAGCTTCGATGATACAGACCCATACAAGACCATCGAGGGTGCCAGCTATGTGCTGCAGACTTACCCAGACAAGAAGCTGAAGGCTTACATCGACAGCGTGCTCGATATCATAGCTCCTGCTCAGGAAGCAGATGGCTACCTCTACACAGCCCGTACACAGAACCCGAAGCATCCTCACTTCTGGGCAGGCGACAAGCGATGGAGCATGGAGGAAGATTTGAGCCATGAATTATATAATCTGGGCCACATGGTAGAAGGTGCCGTAGCTCACTGGCAAGCTACAGGCAGCCGAAAGTTCCTCGACATCGCCATCCGCTACGCCGACTGCGTGGTTCGTGAAGTGGGTCCTAACCCAGGTCAGGCATGCGTGGTTCCTGGCCATCAGATTGCCGAAATGGCACTCTGCAAGCTCTATCTCGCCACGGGAAACAAGAAATATCTCGATGAGGCGAAATTCTTCCTCGACTATCGTGGAAAGACAAAGATCAAGACAGAATACTCACAGAGCCACAAGCCAGTATTGCTACAGGACGAGGCTGTGGGACACGCCGTGCGTGCCACCTATATGTATGCGGGAATGGCCGATGTAGCCGCCCTCACCGGCGACACTGCCTATATCCACGCCATCGACCGCATCTGGGACAATATTGTGGGCAAGAAATTCTACATCACCGGTGGTATTGGTGCTACCAGCAACGGCGAGGCTTTCGGCAAGAACTATGAGTTGCCAAACATGAGCGCTTATTGCGAAACCTGTGCAGCCATCGGCAACGTATATGTAAACTATCGTCTCTTCCTGCTCCATGGCGAGAGCAAGTATTACGACGTATTGGAGCGTAGCCTTTACAACGGTCTCATCAGTGGTGTGAGCCTCGATGGCGGCGGTTTCTTCTACCCTAACCCACTGGAGAGTATGGGTCAGCACCAGCGCCAGGCATGGTTTGGCTGCGCCTGCTGCCCTAGCAACATCTGCCGCTTCCTGCCATCATTGCCAGGTTATGTGTATGCGGTGAAGAACAAGAACGTGTATGTGAACCTCTTCCTCAGCAACTCTTCTTCTCTGAAGGTAGCTGGCAAGAAAGTGGCTTTGAGTCAGGACACAAAATATCCTTGGAACGGAGACATCGCCATCAAGGTGGACGAAAACAAGGCTGGTCAATTCGGCATGAAGATCCGCATCCCAGGCTGGGTGAAAGGTCAGCCAGTGCCATCAGACCTTTACTATTATAGCGACGACAAGCGATTGAGCTACACCATCACCGTGAACGGCAAGAAGGTGGAGGCTCAGGTTACAGAGGATGGTTATTACACCATCAACCGCAAGTGGAAGAAGGGCGATGTGGTTCGCGTGCATTTCGACATGGAGGTTCGCACCGTACGTGCCAACAACAAGGTGGAGGCAGACCGTGGCTGCATCAGCATCGAGCGTGGTCCGCTGGTTTACTGCGCCGAATGGCCAGACAACAAGGGCTTCAACCTCATGAACATCCTGGAAAATCAGGAGCCAACTTTCAAGGAAGGCAAGATTTCCTACGATGGTTTTATCGCAGATAAATACAAGAACACCCTGGAGCAGTATAAGGGCCTGTACCTGGAGACATTGACAAACCCAGTGCAGACACTTGCCTACGATAAGAGCGGCAAGCTCACCACCAAGGACGAAACCCTGACCCTGATTCCATATTTTGCATGGGCTCATCGTGGCAACGGCAACATGAAGGTTTGGTTGCCACAGGATGTGAAAGCAGCCAAGCCTTGGGCACCAGCCACTCTCGCATCGCAGGCTAAGATAGAATTCTCATCTCCTGTTCCTGCCAAGAGCAGCATTACAGACGGTTTGGTTCCAGTCGATGAAAACGACCGTTCCATTCCATACATTCACTGGTGGCCAAAGAAGAACACCACAGAGTGGATTACCTACACATTCCCAGAGGCAAAGGAGATAAAGAGCAGCACCGTATATTGGTATGATGACCAGCCATGGGGCGGTTGCAAGGTGCCAGACAGCTGGAAGCTTTACTACCAGGATGCTTCTGGCAACTGGCAGGAGGTGAAGGATGCCGATGCCTATCCTTGCAAGAAGGGGGTAGCCTGCATGGTGAATTTCGACCCAGTGAAGACCAAGGCGATGAAGCTTGAGTTGAAGCAGCCAGAAACCCATTCCTGCGGTTTGTTTGAATGGAGTGTGAAATAATAAAAAGCGCAAATAACAAGAAAGAGAATTCCAGCAACCCTGCTGCATTTTGCAGGATTGCTGGAATTCTTCTTTATTATAGTAATTTTTTATTATAACAATTCGATGTATTCAGCCGGCTTCACGCCAAATTCCTTCTGGAAGCACTTGGAGAAATAGCTAGGACTGCTGAAACCAACCATATAGCAAACCTCGTTGACACGATGATTGCCATCCTTCAACAAAGACACCGCCTTGTTCAGACGAACCATGCGGATCATCTCGTTAGGCGTGGTGTCCAGCAGAGCCTTCACCTTCAGGAACAAAGAGCTGCGGCTCATGTTCAACTGCTCGGCAAGGAAACATACACCCAAACATGGATTATCCAAATTACTCTCTATTAACTTCGTAATCTTATCCAAAGCATGCTGGCTTCTCAGAACAGAAAGATTCTCAGAAGCAGATTCCACGACAGATACTACTTCAGATTCAATCGTAGAATCAGAATCTACTGTAGAATCGAAATCAACCTCAGATATTTCCTGCTCAACAGTTTCCTCTGAAACCGATTCCAGCTGCGCATCGATGACAGATGCATCTGAAGAAGCTATCATTTCCTTTGTCTCAACCAAAGTATTTAAAAGAATTATTTGTTTATCAGAAATACTTACAGATTTCGAAATCAGCACCCTTATCAGCTCCAGTAATTAATGCTGTTTTGTTCATTTTCAAAACCTTAATGACCTTAATGACCTTGACCTTAGTGACCTTGTTGACCTTGGCTAAAAACATAGGTCATTAAGGTCATTAAGGTCAAGGTCATTAAGGTCATTAAGGATTCGGGGGGACGAAAAGTGTATATATAGTATAATATTAAAATATTTTAATATTATACTATAAAGGGGAAATGTGTGTGTGAAAGTGCTTAATGACCTTAATGACCTTGACCTTAATGACCACCCCCCTCAGAGATATTACTTGCAATAGCCCTGCAAAAATTGAAACTTCGATTTTCGCTATAACCGACTACATTTCAATTACTTATAGACTTATTTTCATCAAAGTTGGGGTAAAACCTTGATTTCGCCTTAAAAATTTCGTATCTTTGCACCGGCAATCGAAAGAACAGCCTTTTGTGCCTGAAGGCGGTCATCATAGAAGACCACAGCGGGTCTTAAATGATGGCAGGCGCCGGTCATCAATGAAGCCCCCAAAAAGCACAGGAAACGGGGCTTTCTGGGTAGTTGTGATTTACAAGAACTCTTAAAACGAAACAGAGTATGATTAACTACAGCATCGTAATGCGCAGCGTGAACACAAACCTTTTGGAGATCAACCAGGCAAAGTCACGCATCAACCAGGCTAAGCAGGA